>PPCM01000352.1_pt1 | contig 49539 bp, 40 predicted proteins | sample 1555541 | NCBI WGS metagenome assembly PPCM01 (sample SAMN05284479, study PRJNA326546) | Marine sediment metagenome, whole genome shotgun sequencing project. | isolation source: marine sediment | place: Germany: Wadden Sea | collected 2012-09-05
CCGGAAGAGCCGGAAGAGCCGGAAGAGCCGGAAGAGCCGAAGCGTATAAGTTTTGACTTAAAAGTGCAAGAGTTCGCGTCGGTAAGAGCATTTGACAAGGGAGGTGCAAACTCATGTTGGAAACAACAACGGCCGGACAGTTTCAAACTGTCCGGCCGTTTTAAGTTTTATCTTTTCTCCATGCCGGAAAACCCCGGCATATAATGCCCTACGGAATCCCGTAAAGAATTTGAACGCCCGCCTCGCTTGTGACCAGGACGTCCGGCAACTGATCGGCATTCATGTCGACCAGCTGAAGATTCAACCCGAACCGGTCAAGGGGAACGCCCTGCCCGCCGCCGGCGGAAAGAAGATATGAAGCCTTGAAGTGAACCGGCGCCCCTCCCCTCGTAAGGGTCAGGACTCCCAGGTTCCGGTCGAAGAGAAAGCTGTCGATTCCCCCGGCTTCCCGGTCGGCCTCGAGGAACGCGGCCAGTTTTTCGATTTCCGCGATGGCGGGGCCGAGATCCTGGCGGGACCCGTCGCTGTACACCAACCTTGCCCGGTACTCCCATGCCGAAGGATCTCCCCCCACGATCTCAAATGTGACGATGGTCTTGGGGTCTTCGGAAAAATTTCCCGCGCCCCAGCCGAAATTACCAAGAAGAATATCTCCGTTTGCGGGGTCCACGATGGTCAGAAGGCCCTTTTGCCGGTCCACCGAGGCATCCTCGCCCAGCAGGGCCAGGAGTCCCGGCGTATCGAGCAGCGCCGGCACCAGGGAAAAGTGCATTCCGCCCTCGCCTTCGGACTTGGCCAGTATGCGGCCGAGGCCGTTGTCAGCAAAGCTCACGAGCGTATCGGGTGCATCGCCCGTGACAAAGAAATCGGTCATCACCACGGGAAAGGATGCCTTGTCCACCCTGAGGTCGATGATTCCCGTAACGGGGTCCGTCACCACCGCGACCTCCTCTCCGACCCTGGCCTGAAGAACGATCTCCTTCAGGGCTGCGCGCCGGGCATAGGCCGCATCCAGGATATCCCCGATCTGTGCATTCACCTCTTCCAGCAGCTTTCCGTTGAACTCCTCGCCTTCGGGAATGAAATCGTATAGACTGATGGCTTTCACACCGCTGTTCAGTATGGCGTCCGTAAACGCTTTCTGCCCCATAAACGCAAGGGCACTCGTTACGCCGTCCTGCTCGGGATCCACGTTGGTGATCATCGCGGTTACCAGGAGGGTTCCGATCAACTCCCTGTTGGCCTCGGCACTGTTGCCGGCCTTGACGATCTCTTCTACAATCTCGGAAGCCTGCAGGGCCCCGGTGTTACAAAGAATGGCGGATGCCCTGGAAGCGTCCATGGCGGCCATGTACTCCGCGCCCTTCTTCGGGGCGAGTTCCTCCATGATATCCGCGCTCTTGTCAACATTCATTTCAACGATAACGGCGGTTCCCTTTGCCGCATCCATCTTGTCGAGGATATCCTCGGCCTCGGCCGGGGTCATCTCTTCAAATACGCCGGCAGCGCCCGTGGACGTCATCACTTCCACGATATCCGCTGCCCGGTTGGAATTCATCTCATTCAAAATATTTGCGGCGTTGGAAGCCGGGACCGCCTCCAGAATACCCGCCGCGGATGCTTCAGCCGTCTTTTCCAGAATGTCGACAGCGGTCTCGGTCGTCAGCGCAAGCACAACATCAACGGCCCCCTCGGCGGGCATCTCCTCAAACACCACCGCCGCCTGGGCAGCCACCATGGCGGTCACCACGTCACCGGCATCCGCTCCCATTTCAACAATGATTTCCGCAGCCCCCAAAGGAGGCATTTTCTCTAGAATCTCAGAACCCTCTCCAGCCGGCAGCCTCTCGACAATAATTGCCGCTTTTTCAACCACAACCGCATCCAAGAGCTCCGCCGCATCCGCCCGGGACATGCCGGCCACCACCTCCGACGCCGCCTGCCCCTCCATTTCACCGATGATCTGAGCGGCTTTTTCCTTGCCCGCGTCTTCATTGCCGGGCTCTTCAAGTTTCATCAGGTTTTTCAGAACATCCGCCACCTGCTGTGTTCCGCCGGGCTCATCCATGGCGGCCTCGAACAATGCGGCAGCTTCACCGGGTGCATCATCCAGTACATCATCGGCAATATCGGCCGGGTTCCGGTCCACGAAATCCCCTGGATCGGGAGGCGTTACGGTGCAGTCCCCGTTATATGCCGGAGAAGCCCCCGGCGAACCGGGCGCGGGGTTGCCGGCCCCCACCCCCACCGCTCCCCTTATGGCATAACTTACCCCCTGGAGGTAGCCGGACGCGGCAATGGGGCTTGCCGGCAGTATGCCCAGGTTTGTGCCGTATCTCTCGCAGGCGCTCCCGATATCATAGGAGGGAAAGGGCGTTACAACGCCCCCCGCACCGGTAAATCCAACCGGAACGCTGCTGCTCTGCACAAGGATGGTATAGGTATACCGGCCGTTGGAAACAAACTCGTTCAAGGCAGACCCGTCTCCCGTGAGTGAGCCGAATTTATCCTGCACTTTCTGCTGGAGGGATTCGAGGCTGACGGTGAGGGTGGTGCCGCTTGCCGTGATGGGGCCGTTTGCATTGCCGTTGGGAATATCCGTGCTGATTACGGTCCCGCCCGACGTTCTTCCCGATATGCGCAGATCACTGTTCGCCGGAACGGTCACGGAGGTTCCCCCCGCGCTTACATCCACATTCACCCCCGGAAGGTAGGCTTCGATCCTTCTGTCGTTTTGTGCATCGTCCACAACAACGCCAAGGTTGAAGACATATGCCCCATCCCCAACATTTTCGTTTACGAGATCGAACGACATGGTTTTAAGTGCATCGCCCTCAAGCTCGTCCAGTGAACCGACAACACCGTTACTCTGAATCGCCGGCATGAACACCGACACATCGGTGGTAACCGTGACCGTGTTTCCCGCGATCCCGAACCCCTCTGCAAGAGCGCCTTTCGAATGAACCAGAAAAAGAAGCAGAAACACTCCGGTATAGATACCCGCTGTTTTCCGGAATCCACCTGTCAAGCCGCGTTTCGTTTTCATCCTTCCCCCTTTAAATTGGAAATACACCGTATCCGGCGAAACCCGATATCCTTTGAAATCATCGCGTCGCCCTACGACAGTCGAATCCGTCTTGTCCATGCGGCAGGATAATCCATGCAACCGAAAAACACCCGATATGGGCACCGGGAAAGACAGGCTGCCCCGAACAGGGGCATTGGCGACATTGAAGATATGTTGACCGGTTTCCGCAGCTTTGCGCTAGCCTTGCTCAAGCGGCGGCAAAAAAACCTGTTGCCGCCCGGCATAAAAATCCGGCGCGCGGAAACTCAGGAATACACACAAACGTAACCGGAAGCTTTTTTACTGAAGAAAAACTACGCCGATTAACCCAAGAACTCAATACTTTTTTTCACTCAACGCAACTTTTCTATCTGATGGTAATATAAGTATTTATTTCTTTTAGAATTTTCGAGCCCACTTTATTCCTAATACCGCACCGCCATTTTCTAACCACTCCCGTCCCGATACCCACTTTACTACCCATTAAAAGCGAAGCCGCGGCATTTTCGATTTCACGAACAACGACACCGCCATGCATCCGCCGGTGGAAAAAGTCGGTCTTTTACTCAATCATGGACGCCGAATTTTCCGGGACTCAGGAAAGAATGATCTCACTAAAAACCGAAATAAAATCTTTCCATCCCGTTTTCCATGTACTCTTTTCAAGCATACCGTCACTTTTTGACAAACGGTTGTATGGGGGCGGGTGGTACAGTTCCCTTCCCTTAATCGGCAATTCTGAAAGTAAGCGGCCCGATATCCATCGGCGGGATTGCCTGTCCGTTTGCAAAATACGCCCCTTCCTTCAAGCGGAATGTATAGCTGTAGGAGGCCCCCCTGCGCAGGGCAAAAGTCTGCCCAAAAGCCGAGTACGTACCCACCACATACGTTATCAGCGCATTGTTTTCATGCCATGTGGGCGCGATAAACGATCCGTCTTCGATCTTCTGGTACACGGTCCCCACCTCGGGAAGGTCGACCTGGGCCCACCTTGCCCCGTTTTCCCACCGGACGGTGGCCGTTTTGCCCGAGGAGAGGCTGGTGATGCTGATCTCCACGCTCTGCTCAACGGAAACGGGATTCACCGCCCCGCTGAACCTCGCAAAGAGTTCCGGCTCCGTTGTATAGTAGACCGCACCTTCCCTTGGAGCCCAGTCCGTCATTCCCACTGCCGGCTGCGCGTTTCCGTTAAAGCTGAACGCGGCCATATCCACCTCTCCCACGTAGTCCGAGGGATTGTAGATGGAACCGCCGGCCCGTACCATAAGCCCGCACCACTGATAGGTACCCGCAGTCTCCAGCCCGTTGCAGGTATGGGACAAAAGCGTCCGCTGCATCCTGCTCCCGGACCGCCAGGAAGATGTGTAGGGAACCGGATAGGGAACCAGCGTATGCTGGGGCGTTACAAACAGGGCAACCGGGGAACCCGGCGTCAACATTGCAAAGTAGACGTCCATATCGAAATAGGGGCTCTCCGCCACATCCACGGTGAACTCAACGTAATCGTTTAAGTACAGTGCCGGCTTCGAGACGCCTACCTTCGCCATTTTCTCGGCAAGGGCGCTGCCGAAACCCGTCAGCAATATCACCGAGACCGCTACCGTGGTTATAATAATGCCGTATCTGCTCATCCTCATACCTCGCATTGCTTGTTTCCCATATGGCACTTTTGCTGAAAAAGACTCCCCCTACTCCAGTATCCCAATACCCTGAAAGGGATCAGAACGTGTACCCCAGACCGATTCCGAGATAACCGTACATATTGTCGAAAAAACGGTTCGTAAGGGTGTTGTTGTAGTGGGGAACCACTCCGAGAAAATGGTTGGTGTAGAGTTGCCCGTCCAGAAAGAAGTTCAGGTTGGGTGAAAACCAGTAGACAATCCTGCCGGAAATCACATGGTTGTCCGTTTCCTCATCCATCGCATCGGTATCCGTATACCTTGAAGGCAAGAGGGAGGTGAGGCCGCCTCCCGTATCGATATCCCGATCCACCGAGATATAGCGGTAAGACAGAAAAATGGGACACCGCTTGAAATACTGAATGCCGACCCCGATCCCGATATCAAAAGCCCTCTCCGTCATATCGAATTTCTGCTCCAGTTCCGCCCGCAGGCTGTCGGAGTTGATATCGAGGAGCATCTTGGTATCCGAGCGGTACTCGCCGTACCCCACCCAGATGGTCGGGGTAAAAATGGAAAAGGTCTTCGAGGCAAGGAGGCGAACGTTGAAACCGTCGTCGGAAAGATCCGACATGGCCAGCTCATGGTTCCCCTTTGGGATAAAGCTGGTGGATGTGATCTCGGAAAACCTTATCTTTGCATCGTCGGAATCGTTCAACCCGTACGAGGCCTCGATGGAGAGCGCGGGCATTTTCTCTGTTTCCGCCACCATATTGAACCGGAACCCCAGCTTATGACTCGAAGTGTCCAAGGTATCGGATGAGTCCAGGTCCTTGAAGGTCGAAGAGGCACCCAGGGTGGTGTCCATCTCTCCGTACTGATAGGTATAATTAAGCAAAATCCTGTCGGTCAACCCGTAATTCACGGTTCCCCTGAACCCGGCATAATCGCCGATGGAAGCAGTGAGCAGATTGCTGCCGCTGGTTTTCTTCTCTCGAATATCCAGAAAATCCACCGTATCGTTCACCAGAAGATAGGCGCCGGACAGGTCCAGCCCTCCTTTTTTCATGGTAAACGCGGAGGGAATGTCCTGAAATACCCAATCCGGATAGGGCTCCGCAAGTACGGGAAAGGCGATCAAGAGAGAGAGCAGGAGCTGTAAACCTAAGATTTTCTTCGCACTGTTTTTCATAGTTTTCCTCAAGACAAGCCAACGACAGGGTTCATGATTTTATATTGTGTTTCCTATTATTGAAAAAGAGAGGTCAAGGCATACATGCCTTGAGGTGAGGCTTTACCAAGCCCTAATCATTACGAGTTGCTTTCCCGGAATCTTCATCCCGCTTTTGCCGGAATCCGCCGATGCTTCTGTTGTAAAAATTCATGACGCCGGGTGTCACAACCGCCACAGCACAATGAATTCTCTCATTTATCTACGGAACAGCCTTCTAAAAAAACCTTTAGAGATGGTTTCATCATCATCTCCGTAATATGAGTTATAGTAGGAGTAGCCGTAATCGGCATAGTAATAACTGTCTTTCTCGTAATCGATATCGTTCATTACCACGCCCAGCACCCGGGTGTTTCCCACCGCGTATCTTTCAGCCAGGTTTTTCAAGGCACTCTTGGTGGTCTTTCCGCCGCGAACCACCAGCACCACACCGTCCACCTTCTGGCCCAGGACGATACCGTCGCTCACCGTAAGGACCGGGGGAGAGTCGTAGATTATGAAATCATATCGTTTTTCGAGGAAATCCATGATGCGGCACATTTTCTCGGATCCCAGGATCTCGTTGGGGTTGGGCGGCCGCAGCCCGCAGGGCAGAAAATCCAATCCCTTGACTTCGGTTCCGTGGATATTTTCATCCAGATACGTTTTCCACTCCTCCTCCATCACCGCGTTTACAAGCCCTGGATTGATGGTGGATTCAAAATTCCGGTGCTGGACCGGTTTTCTCAGGTCCGCATCCACCAATAAGACCTTTTTGTCGTTCTGGGCCAGGGAGATGGCCAGGTTTGCGGAACAGGTACTCTTGCCCTCCGCAGGAACGGCACTGGAGAACAGGAGGATCTTGCACCTTTTACCAACTCCCGAAAAGAGAAGGTTGCTGCGAAGGGTGCGGAAAGCCTCCCACATGGGGGATTTAAGATCCTGCGTGTACAGCAGGGCATCCTTCCGCTGAATACGTTTTCCTTTATTTAACTTCAGTCTCCCCACGATTCCCAGAACCGGAACCCGCAGAAGGTCCTGAACATCCTCGGGGCGCTTGATGGAATCATCGAAAAATTCCAGAGCAAAGGCCAGCATCACCCCCAGCATCAGTCCCATAACTATCCCCAGCATTCCCGTACGTTTAATTTTCGGCTTAACATACCTGAAATCCGGCAAGGCCGGGTCCACCACCCAAAGGTCGCCCGTTTCACTGGCCTCGTTTACCTGGAGTTCCCCTTTTTTCTTGAGAAGAAATGAGTATGTATCCTCGTATACCGATGCCTGACGGGTCAGTTCCGCAAGGCTCTGCTCCGCCTCGGGTAACTCTTTCAACGCCTCTTCGGCCCCCTTGATATCATTTATCAGGTAAAGCTGTTTTGTCTTGATGGAATCGATAAGGGAGACCGTTTCCGCCTTGACCTTCTCCTTGAGTTTTCCGATTTTCTGGTCAAGTGCCTTCACCGAGGGATGGCGATCCGTATATTCCGTTCGCATGGCCGCCCGCTGGGCCTGGACCTTGTTCAGCTCCGTTGCAAGCTCAAGGAGAAGGGGTTGATCCATGGCATTGCCCAGGGCAAAAAGGGACTCCTTGTCCACGGATGCCCGCCCCCGCAGTCTTTTCAGAAGGGATTCCGCCTGCTGCCGGAGAGTCTTGAGCTGCTCGTATGAACTGTCGAGCCCAACCAGCTTCTCGATGGTCCAGTTCACCTTTTCCGGAAGGCTGACCAGCTGATTTTCCTCTTTGAACTGTTTCAGGGCACTTACGGATTCAAACAGATCCCCTTCGATCACCGTCATCTGCCTTTCCACAAAGGACAGGGCCATGGAAACCGCCCTGTTTTTTTTCTTTAGCTTGATCTCTTCATACGAGGAGATCAGTGAAGACAGGAGGCGTGCCGAAAGCTCCGGATCGTGTGAGGTAAGAATTAACCGGACCAGGTATGTTTTTTTTATGCTGCCGGCGCTAAATTGCCTTTGCAGGCTTTGGGCCGCATCCAGTTCCGACCTGAAATGCATTGGGTAACGGGTCCCCGCCCTGGGCAGTCTGCCTTTGATCCTGAAGGAAAACAAGGGCGCGACACAGGGCTCATGAGCGCTCCCCTGAAATACAAGCCGTTCTTCCTTGTCAAGAATTCGAATTTTTGAATTCTCGTCAAAAATGAGTTTATATTCAACGGGCAACGATACGGGTGATTTTTCGAGCAACTCAAGATGAAGTTTCGGTTTTAAAGATACCGTAACAACATACGGTGCCTCCTTTTCCTTCCCGAATGCCAGCTCCCTGATTTTATGATACACCGCCGTGCCCTTTTTGATAATAACCTTGTCCAGAACCTTCTCACTGTTGTCGAGCACCAGCTGATAACCGCTTTTCTGAACCGCTTTTCTGGCCACCGTAAGACTCTTCAGGATCTCTATTTCACCATCGGAATCCATTCTGCCACCGTAATCCCCCATAAATATATCTTCCAGGTTCATGCTCTGCTTTTCATTGACCTTGATTTCCAGCACGGCATTTGCCCGGTAAACGGGACGCTGATTGGCCAACCACGCCAGCGTTATGAACAGAACAACCATAAACGTAAAGATGATCGTTTTCTTTCGCCTGAACAGGCTGTGAAATAGACCCCGGAGATCAATTTCGCCGTCAATCGGATCGGTCTCATAACTTTGTGTCGTCTGCTCCATAAATCCTTTTATCCTCTGCTTACGGCCCGGATGGTACTTTATCCCCTTGTCGATTCCCTGTTTGTTCAGCCCTCATTGCCGGGTTCGGTCCGAGGTTCAGTTCCCAAGGTTCTTCAACGAATTCGTCATGCTTGCCGAAGGAAGCAGCTGAGTGATGAATATATTCCAGTCCGCTATATAGGTCCTCGGCACAAAGAGAACGTCCGATTTTTTCAGTATAAATTTCTCATGCCGATATCCCCGGGACATTTTCAAGGCATCAATGGCATACACCTCGGCATTCTCCCTTGGCCCCCGCACAACCACAACCTGCTCCCTGTTGGCCGAATATAAAAAATCTCCGGCTCTGGCAATGGCCTCCAGCACATCCATGGAGTCCGTGAACTTCACGACACTGGGACGCCCGACCTCTCCGAGCACAAAGACCTTGTTGTCCTTGTCCCCAGGGATATAAACCACATCCTTGTTTTCAAGAATAACATTTAGCCGACTGTCTCCACTGAATAATTTTTTTAGATTTAAAGGATAGTTGCGTCCCTGCCTGGCGATATATGCCCTTTCAAGATCCGCACCGTCGCCTTTAATCCCCGAGGCAGCGGAGATGGCGTCAAGAACGGTTGTTCGATTCTTCATTTTATACTGCCCAGGCTTTTGAACTTCCCCAAGGACGCTGATCTCTTTTCTTCTAGCGGGAATAACGATGGTATCCAAGGGCTGCAACAGAATGTTCTGGGTCATGTCTCCCCTGGAAACAAGACCGTGAAGGTCCAGGGGAATCACCACATCGCCCCTTACGATATAAGCCTCTTCGAGATCCGCATCATCCGCGATGGTCACTTCGGACAGGGAGGTTAAAAGGCGCCTGTCCCCCCTTAATGTGACCCCCGAAGCAACGGGTTCCCCCGGCCGCTGGGTTGATGCAACAGCCCCGGTAATAAAAACCCTTCGGCTGTTGATCGTCTTGATATTCACCGATACCTGCGGCGCTTCAACAAACCGGCTGAGCTTTCTCGTGAGCAGCGCCGCCATCTCGGAAATCTGCAACCCTTGAACTTTCAACTCCCCCACCAGAGGAATGGACACCTTTCCGTCATCCCCCACCACGACCGCCATGGAAAGATCGGGATTTTTCCAGACCGCCACAAGGAGCTCATCCTCCACGCCGATTGTGTAGACCTGCTCGCGCCGGGAGGCGGTCTTTCCAATTTCCTCTGGAAAAACAACGCGTTTGCCTTTGAATTTCTCGCGAATGTACGCTTTATAGGCTAAAGGAATGCTTCTCATGGAAGGGGGGGGGGATTCAAGGTTCCGTGCTTTTATCTTATTGACCGTATTTGCCGCCGTGTCTCCAGCGAACTCAACCCTCTCAATCATTGTTTCGTTTCCGGTCAGGGTTGCGGCCGACACCGACGTTTCCCCCAATCCGACGACCTTCACAAGAACCTCTTCTTTTACCGGTCTATATCGCCCATGGGTGATTTCCCGAATTCCCGCAGGCTCCACCTTCCGAACCATGGGATCGGAAGAACAGGCAAGTACCCCCGGCAAGAGCAACAACAAAAAACTGTTCAGGAAAAAAGATTTCAGCCGCCGCCACCTCCCCGTTGCCCGTGCTTCCGGCGGTGTCGGTTCCTCAAGGGGGAGGGGGCTGCCGTCCAGTATCATTTTCGGGTTTTCATACACCATCCGACGGGCCCTCTCTATTCCGAATAATTTTTCAAGCATCTCATATCCTTCCGCAAGCTCCGGCCTTCGACCACGGGCACCGTGGGCATCCGTTGCCAATACATGGGCCATTTCGTTCTCTATCAGAAAATGGGAAAACGCTTTAATTTCCTTACCGAATTTACCCACAACACTCGCGGCCGTCACCTGGGTGGGAATTCCCATGGAAACCCATTCGAAGACTTTTTCCGGATGATGTCTCAGCCAGGTATTTCGCTCAACATGCGCGATAATCGGAGTAATTTTCCGAACATTGAGATCCCATAAAAAGTCATCGATATTTTCAGGCAACATCAGTTGCGGCAGTTCCAGCAGAATGTAGCGCCCGGCGTCGTCATACGTCATGAGCTCGTCTTTTTCGAGCAGAACGGGGATGGAGACATCAATCAGCAATTCAGCTCCCGGATGGATTTCCAGCGGGATCCCCTCCACGTTCAATCGATCCTTCAACAAGGCAATACCGTCCAGGACTCTCCGTCGAAAATGCTCGTTTCTCCCCGCGCACCAGTGCGGTGTACAGACCACCTCGGTAACCCCATCGTCGACGGCAACCTTCGCCATCTCGACACTTTCATCCATCCGGGACGGACCGTCGTCCATTCCCGGCAACATATGATTGTGAATATCGATCATTTAAATCAACGCCCGGTTTCCACTCATGTTTAAATTGAGACGACTTGCAACACGATGCCCCGGTCATCCGTCATGCATCCGACAACCGACCCAGACCATCGGTAAAATCATCACTCAAAACCCGGGGCGGTTCCGGCAAGTCCCCGAGAATCATCCCGCACAACTTGCTGTCGGGAAACACCAGATACCAGATGGTGAGGTAGATCAGCACAAAATAGATATAAATGGAGGCATGGCGTATATACCATTTCTCGAGTTCGCCTTTATATGGGGCGATCACATTATCGTAATATGAGATTCGATCACCGGCAGCCTTGTCCAGGAGACGTTCCTCGTCACGGAAGACGATGGAACCGATACCCGACAATCCGGGGCGAACCTTGACGATTACCCTTTGCACATCTTCCGGAAATGCCTCGAAGCACCTGGGGGTCTGGGGACGTGGCCCTATCACACTCATATCCCCCATTAAAATGTTCACCAGCTGAGGCAACTCATTGAGCTTTGTTTTTCGCAGATACCGACCGAAAGGGAGGACTCTTGGGTCATTCTTCATGGTAATGGTGCCGGTTCCCAGGGTCGGGCTTGCCTTCAGCATCGTGGCAAACTTCAAAAGCCCGAACAGCTTTCCATTTTTACCCACGCGCTGCTGAACGAAAAAAATTTCTCTTTCTCCCGTTAAGGCCAGAATGACCGTCACGACAACAAGGATCGGCATCAGAAGCAACAGGGCTCCAGACGAGAAAAGCATATCGAAAAATCTCTGCATTGTTACATCCTTTGGTCCAGGTATCTACCGGTTTCAATGTGATTAAAATTGGGAAGCATCCAGTTAAAAAGATTGACGATATCTTCCTTTCGCCACGTGCCTTTTTCCCGCATCATCCGGATTTCATCTTCGAAACGATCCAGCATGGCCCGATCGAACAGGGCATCATTTTTTATAACGCCGATACTCTCGAAGCGATCCATGTCAAGGGTTTCCGCCTCGGTATAAAACTCTTCAAAATCCTTTTCTCCGGATGTGTCGCTTTCGAAAAAAAAGCAGGGCCATTTTTTCTTTCTTTTCAACTCGCCGACCCTTTGCCGGGCCTCACTCTCGCTTTCACAAGGAAATGGTTCATACCCCAACATTTCCAGATATTTAACGGCGATCTCGGAGAAGGATGTCAAATGAAGAACCTCGCTGAGTTTCGGAAAAAAAATATCGCGGTTTTCTCCCATCAGGCATGAGGAGAGGCACAGCTCCCCCGACTCTTTCGGCGTAAGGAAATATCGCCTTATGTCGCTGGGCGCCGAAAGGGGTTGCTCCTTGGCGACTCGCATGTTGAATCCATGGAGCAGGGAACCGTCCGAAAACGCCACATTGGCAAAGCGCGCCGTTGAGACGGGCATATCGAGACTTTCACGCATCAGGAACATTTCCATGATTCGTTTCGAGGCGCCCATCATGTTCACGGGGTTGGCCGCTTTGTCGGTGGAAACACAGAAATATTTGCGCACATTTGAACTTAACGCCTGCCTGACGGACTTGACGGTATTGAATATATTGACATCGATCAAGCGCATGAGCGTAAAGGGATCTTTCTCGCTGCGCACATGTTTGAGCGCCGACAGGTTCAACACATAGTCAAAAGGCCCCTCCGCCGCCACATAGGCATCATATTCCGCACTACCGCAATCCAGGGCAAATGTCCGAAAATCACCCTGGATATAGCCCATGGAGCTGCGAATATCCCGCACCAGTTCGACCATGTTGTTTTCACTAATATCGACCACATGCAGTTTTTTGGGATTCCGTTTGAATATCTCGAGAACCACGGCCTGCCCTATGGTTCCGGCCCCGCCGATCACCAGAAACGACCCGTTCCGAACAGCTTGCTCCAGATAATCCTTGCTTGCCTGGATATCGCCCCCGAACAGCTCCTCTTCCCTTCCTATCAATTTCAAAATATCCATGTTCAACTCCTCAATGCTCTTTTCAGGGTTTCCACCACCGTTTCCAAATCATCCATGCCCATGGTGGGGTAGAGCGGCAACGTCAATTCCCGTCGGGATATATCCATGGTAACGGGTGTGTCCGTGAACAGCATATCGCGATAGGCTCCGAACTCTTGAAACGCGGGATAGTGTATGCTCGACTGGATACCGCCCTCCTTAAGGGCCCCGATAACTTTCGTTCGGTCCAAATGCCGCGCCAGAAGAACTGGAAAAATGTGGTACGCCGGCTTATGGTCGTCACTGTCGAGTTGATGCAGGAAGGGGATATCGACCCCTTCAACCCCCCGCAACGCCTGAACATAGGCCCTTACCAGCTTTTCCCTTTGTTTATTGGCATCGCAAAGTTTTTCAAGCTGTACAAGCCCCAGCGCCGCCCGCATTTCGTCTATGCGGTAGTTCAGCCCCGCCTGTTCCACATCATAGGTAATCGCCCGACCTTTATGCCGGTCCAGGGTCAGGGTCGTCATTCCGTGGGAACGAAAGTAACGAAAATCCCGGTCCAGGTCGGCGGAGGGGGTACTTACCATTCCCCCCTCTCCAACCGACAGGTTTTTATTTGAAAAGAAACTGAAACACCCGACATCCCCCAGGGTCCCGCAAGCCCGCCCCTTGTAGGATGCTCCGGGTGCATGGGCCGCGTCCTCGATCAAATCCAGATCGTGTTTTTCACAGACTTCCCTGACGGCATCCATATCGCACGGATAACCGGCATAATGAACAACCACCACCGCCTTTGTTCGCGGCGTCACCAGTTTCTCGATGTGTTCGGGGGATATGTTCCAATCCTCATGGGAAACACAATCCGCCAGGACCGGCGTCGCGCCGACGATTTTTACCACATTGATGTCGGCAACAAATGTAAATGAGGGTATTATAACTTCATCCCCCGAGCCGATCCCCAGTGCCAGCATTGCCATGTGAAGCGCCGCGGTTCCGTTGGAGACGGCAACGCAATTTGCGCCGTTTCCCAAGTGTTCGGCAAAACGGGTTTCAAACTCCTTTGTTTTCTCTCCCATCGTGATCCACCCGCTGTCGACCACGTCCTTGACGGCCCTGGATTCCCTTTCATCAAAATTCAGCTTGAACAGCTGTACTTTCCACATAACATCCCCTTCATGGTTAGCGGTTCTCGGCCATCGTCGACAACCATCGAAATGTCCCGCGAGCGGGAACAACAACCTTTAAAAACCCGTCGCGGTTCAACATCACGGTCGCTTCCCGCCGGCGACCCTTCCGTCAATTTTTCAATTGGCTCATCGGCTTATAGGCATTGGGTACATACCCGAACAGGGCCTTCAGAACCCCCAGCAGAAAGCCCGCGTTGACCACCAGAAAGCTGTATGCATGTCTTGCCGGCGCCACCCGGAATCCCAGGTATCCCAAGAATGCAAGCGCGTAAAACAGCATTTGAACAATCAACCCCAGAATATAAACGGGATGACCGTCGAGCAGGAAAATACTGGAAAAAAGCGCCCCCAGCATAAAAAACGGCGTGACCCAGCGTCCAATTTTGTGCAGAAATATCACCATCGTATACACGGGGTGCGCGAACCCATTCCCCCGAACCCAACGAGATAGCGTTCCGGAAAAATTCTTTGCCGTCATCCGGATCCGGGCCCTGAATTCGTGTTCGGGGGTTTCCGGCATGACGTCAAAGGCCACCGCTTCGGGCACATGGATGCACCGATATCCCTGAAGAACCACATCCAGCGGAGTGGTAAAATCAACATCGCCCGTAGGCGGGATATCCCTGTAGAGGGCCCGTCTCACCGCGCAACAGGCCCCGCTTCCAAAGGCATACACCCCCAACCGCGATTCCTTTTTCCGCAAATAGAATTCATAGCGCCAGTAAAAACCGGCCGATTTTGTTACGGTGGTGGACGTTATGTTTCGATAATGCAGTTCCCCCGAAGAAAACCCCACCCTTTCGTCCCCGAAGGGAGCGACGATCCGGTTTAAAAAATCTTTTTCAAAAACCGTCTCGGCATCCGTGAAAACGAGTATCTCCCCACTGCATGCCGGCACCGCATGATTATGCGCATTCGAGCGCCCACCCTGGGGTTTAATCTCCACCAACCGAATTCGAGAATATTTTTCCTTCATTTTTTCAACCACTTCAACGGTATCGTCGGATGAACCGTCCGATGCCACGACAACCTCGATCAGTTCCCGCGGATATTCCGATGAGAAAACGGAGTCTACCCTGGCGGCAAGGTTTTTGCCTTCATTATGTGCCGCGACAACAACACTGACCCCAGGAGCATACGACGGATCCGGGACAATCTCCCCGGAATTTCCCGCGCAAAGTTCCAGCATCCACAGCACCAAAGGGTAACCTCCCCAGACACAAAAAATAAATGCCACCGAAAACAGCAACAACGACTCCATCTTCCCCTCCCCACCACCGACCGGCTGTTAAAGATAAAATATCAAACCACGCAATGAGTCCCGAACACCTACCGCGCCCCCATAAAACCGCCCGGGATTAAGGCAGGACCGCCCCCGAAGCGTCTCTTTGTTCCATGATTGAAGTCCACTTTCATCATGCCGTCATGACCTCCGACAAGAGTTTTTTAACCTTGTCTTGCTCATTTTCCCAATTGTACTTTTCAACGATCGCCCGGCGCCCCGCATCTCCCATTTTTCGAGCCGTGCCTTCATTGGAAAGAAGGTCTCGCGCCGACTCAAGTAGTTCACCGAAGTCATGATAGTTGACAAAATACCCGGCATTTTCCTCTTCCACTATTTTTCCAAATGCCCCACCGGCGATGACGGGTATTCCCGCGCTCATATAGGTAAACACCTTGCGGGACGCTCCCTCTCCCATATATGAGAATTTCTCATAATACGGATCCGTCAGGGCCAGTGCCCCACAAGCGCCGCGCATCAGTTTCAACGCTTCCTCATAGGGCACCCACTCCCGGTATTCCACCCACTCATTGCAGGACGCGGCGTTTATTTCCGAAAAAAGCTCCTCCCCGGACAGCTTCCACAAACGCCCGACAAGGAGCAGCTTGACCCCATATCCATCCATGTTCAGATATCTTACAAGCTTCAAAATACTCCGTAATCCGTATTCCCACGCCACCTCGCCGGCATAAATAAAATACCTTTCACAATCCCCATCCACGGGGCGCCTCTCCGACAACGGGAGGAAACCGGATCGCTCCGGAAGGTTCCAGACAACAGAAACCGGTATTCCGCTTTTCTTCAATTTCGCGACCTCGGCATCAACAAGGGGGATGGACAACGCGCCGTGCACCCGCTTCATCATCGATATTTCAATACAATCCGCAAACCGCTTCCCCTGCTTTACGGGCACCCCGCATATGGAGAAAAGTTTCTCGGCCACCGCAAGTGTCGGTATCTCCTGTCGGTTATATACAATTCGCGCTCCCGTGAGCTTTCCCATAACGATCATGATCGGCAACAGACGAAGTTCATCGAACAGAATAAGATCGTACCGTTTGGCGCAGAGCAGTTTAATCAGCTTTATTGCATATTGCTTAAACGAGCAGGCCTCCACAAGAACCGCGTCGGGCACATTACCCCTTTCGAATCTCTTCCAGCAGACGAGTTCCACGCGCAATGCCTCCCCGGCGACCCCCGCCAGCTGAAGCATTCGTTTGGGAACGGCATTGGCGACACTGACGACCCCCGCGACTTTTTCGCGATCCCTTTGCCGATTTTTCCCGCGACGTTTCCTCATTTTCTCCTCCATCAACCCTATTCAGGTCCGTCATCCGGCGTCATCGAATGAAAATGGGCAACATCAAGGAATTGGAACAGCAGATTACCGCTCTGGGAAATTCCGGAATACAATCCCAGTCTCCATCCGTAAAATCCGACATTCCGTGTTGTTTTTCGATCCATAAAAAAGAAATTGTACTGTTCCCTGAGTCCGCTCTTCGAGAGATCGTCGCGTCCGGACCAGCCGTTAAACGCCCGTAACGTGACAACAACGGGGTACTCTCCTGTTCTTCTATCCTCAAAGCTGGATATCAGTTTTTCCTGGCGCTCCCCCACGCCTTTGTTCACGTATGCGTGCAAATCCAGTATATCGAAAGCCTCCTCGGAAAAAAAATTCTCCCAGTGATACCTTGTCGTCAAGTTCAAGCTGACCATGACCGGAGTAAGGCCGTCCAAGGATTTCAACTGTCGGTAGACACGCTCCTGTTGATGCCAGAGCGCCTGTCTTCCCGCCGCGATCGGTTCGTCGAATGTATGCCAGGCATACAGGGCGGGCTCGTTTTTCCATTTTTCTATGAAGTCACGCCCCCGCTTCGAGATCCGCCACTCATTGTCCTCATGCGCCAGCAACTCGCCGACATATATGACAACGCGCAAACCGCACAACCGCATCTTTTCGAGATAATCTCCAATTTCGGCATCGTTCCATCGCGCGATGTTGAAATGGTGAACCACCGTAACCCCCGCCCATTTCATCCGGTCCATCTCCAGCTCACTTACATCCATGGGAACCTGCCACATCAAGCATATCCGGGGATCAATTTCTCCCGTTTTCGCGATACCCATATTTGCGAGAATGAAGACAATGCAGATCCAGACCGCAATGGGCAATGGAAACTTGTCGCTAACGTTCGTCACGGACCATCTCCAACAATGCTTCAAGGCCGTCCCAGACCGGCCGTGTTTTGCCATACCTCTCCAAGCTCATCCCCAACTGGGCGATCTGATACCTTGACAACGTCTCGGCTCGACGTTTAAACAGCTGAAAAAATTCTCCGAAATCCTCTTCCGCAAACCCGCCGTTTTTGCAATAAAGTTCCCGGGCATAGGCCGTGCATTCATTGATCACTTCTTTTTTTCGGATTAAGTAATGCTCCCGCAGGGACCGCAACGGGCGAGCCGGAACTCCGGCCGCTACCGTAAAGGGCGGGATATCCCCGGTAACGACACTTCCCGCAGCGACAATCGAATTGTCACCGATTACAACGCCCTTGGTAATAACGGCACGCGTCCCAACAAACACATTATTACCGATTTCAACGCGCCCCGATGATCCGATAATCATTGGGTCCCGATATGCATTCCGCAAAACGGACCAGTCGTGTCCGTGGGTCAGAATCGTGACGTCATCGGTGATGGTGACGTTATCACCGATTTTGATAAGGTGGGGCCTGGTAAGATCCACATTTTTCCTCCCGTGAAACTTGGTTCCCATTCCAACCTTGCACCCCTTTCGGCGGAGGTAGCGAACGTACCAATCGGATCTCAAACGGGCGATTTCCCGCATCAGCTTGTCCATGATTCGACTCATCATACGCATACCTTCTCAAGGACAACGCGTTTTTTAAACACACACACCATGCAGGCCACAACGATCGCTTCATTTATCAAACATGCCCACGCGGCCCCCCCCAGTCCAAACAGTTCGGTCAGCGGGCCCCCGATCAGTCCCCATGACAACAGACCGGCGGTGGAGGCCATGAAATGAAGTTTCTCCTTGCCGGCCGCCAGCAATGCCGTACCGTAAACCGCCCTCATGGAAACAAGTGGAACCAGCACCGCCAACCCCTTAAGGACAGGCCCGCTCGCCTGAAAGCCGGAACCGTAAAGCAATCCCACGATTGAATCCGCAAACATTACAATGAGGGTTCCTATTCCGAGCGTCAGTCCGAGAACCGTTATGCGCGTATTTTGAAATTGACGATAAAACGCCTCTCGATCTTTCGCGTAGTTTTCCGAAAGAATGGGATAAGCGGCTGAAGTAAGCATGTACACTGCGGTAATGACGGACAAGATAAGCCTGTAGGGGGCACTGAATATCCCGGTGTGTTCGTTTCCGACAAGGAAGTTAAGCATCAGAATCGGCAGGTGTTGGGCGGCTGTCACCACTCCCGATGAAAGGGCGAAAAATTTGGATCGCCGCAGATGAGCAATCCACCCGTCCCGGCATATTCTTATTCTTTCTTGAAGATATGCCCGAACCGAGACAAAGACATATACGGCCACGGACAGTTGCGCCACTCCCCATACACCGATAAAAAACAAGACCTTGCTTTCAATGCTCACGGCTAATCCCGAAACACATAATGAACCAAGCGTCAGAACGCCGCCTCCGATCACGCTCGCGCATGCCAGGAGCTTGAACTGCTGAACACCCCGCAACACCCAGTCGAGGGTCAAGGCAAGAAATACAACCTGAAAAGATGCCGCAGCATAGGCATATGCGGTGTGGTTATCGAACATCAGGAATGCACATACAACACCTACGATGCAAGCGCCCACCCCGGACAATACGCGCCCCCCCAATAACTCAGACACCACAAGGGCCCGCCCCTTGCCGCCCTTTGCAACCTCCCTTGCCCCATAGAAACCAACCCCGAAATCCCCAAGGATCCAAAGGTAAGCCGCAAATGATTGAGCGGCCGCCAACATCCCCAGGCCGCTGCTGCCCAAGGCCCTGGCCATTAATATATTCGTCAAGAAAACGGCGCCCTTACCCACGCCTTCCCCGACAAATGCCCATCTTATGTTCGAAAACCACTTCCCCTGCATCTTCTTTCCCTTCACATAAATCCCGCGCGGTTAACGGGAAACCCCATAATGAGTATAACGCAACTGTCGCTTAGCGGCTTCTGTTCCCGCGACAGCCGGAACCAGAAGAAGAAAATATATCCCCATCACAGCCGCGTTTGACAACAGGACATCATCAAACAGCGAGTGCACCAACAATCCCGCGCCCGAGTACCACGCGGTTTCGGAAACAGGCGAATTCCCGTTTCTCCGGGCTGAAGGCCTTAACCCCTGTTCCCCCTTATTCAGCACATTGAGAACCAGCAGCAGCCCCGGCACGCCGTAGAAGTGCAGGCTACTGAAGATGATGCTGTGAGCCCCTGTTTTTTCCACGCTTTGCGCCAGAAATTGATTCGATACGCCGTATCCCATAAGCAAATGAAAAATATCGGCCGCAGCCGCAGCAAGGGTAAACTTCCAGAAATAAGCCCGCTCCACCAGAAAGGCGGGAACCGGGGAATCGACTCCCAGGGCATCTGCGGCCGCTGAGGGGATATACGCCGTATTGACCATCTCCCCTCCGCCGCCAACCGTGATAAGGGCAACCCCGACCAGAACCAATATCCCCAGCACGATTCGGTTCCCCTCTCGCCACAGGAACACGCACGCCGCCCCCAAAAAGCCAAGCAACGCCCCCCGGGAATTTGACAATAGCAGTTGCGCCCCAAGGAAACAGAGAGTGAGCGTCAGGTATCCCAACTTGTATCTGCCCCTGCCCCCCAAAACCAGCGATCCCATCATGGGCATGATTAAAAATGCGCCGAAGGCATTGGGACTTCCGATAAATGAACCCACGCGTTTTATCGAAAAACCGGCAATGACAACGTTGCGCCCCCCCCAGATGTTCTCTCCAACAATCCTGGCGCTGAACAGTTTATGAACGCCCGCCGGAGAGACTTGCTCGACAATCGCAAAGACGATGGAGAGAACCCCGCAGAAAACAATCGACCGAAGCAATGCGGTACCGATTTTTTCCACGGCCCGGGCGCTTCTTCGGCTGTACACATTGACGGCCAGCACGAAGAAAACAAGTATAACGGACCATATCACAAGAAATGTCAAAGAATTACGGGTAACCAGGCAAGCATTCAAAGCGGATGCGCAATACGCCCAAAGCGTAAAAAGGATGAGTGACATCGGTATAGGGGCAAGGCGCAGCGACTTACTCGGACTGTTGTAATACATCACAATAAGCAACAACGAATAACACGTCATTACAGCTACCAGGTAGCCTGAACGCACCGTCCCTCCCCCCAGGGGGACATACGGCAGGAGAGTGAAGGAAGCCAGGAAAAAAGCCAGTATCACGGAGTGTCGCAATATGACAAAAATTCCAACCAGGCCGGCCGCGATCAATGTTGACAAGCCGATCATTTCCATAAATTCAAAACCATTCTTTACCCGGCGTTTCAATTCCAACGAAATTAACAGGGGTTCACGTAATAAGAGAGAGGAGTACCGGTCGGCGGAGCGGATTTATTTCAGGACATCACGGAGTTGCCTTTCCCCCAAAGCCCGCCGAGTTCTCCATTAATCGGGCCCTGCCCGAAACCACCTTCCAGGAGCAAACCAATATGCACAATTGCTTAAGACACCGCCCCGGGCAGGGGGGGCCGCCCCTCTCCGTACATTTCCTTTATGCCCACTTCGTTCCCCTGAAGATCTTATGATGGGCGATATTGTCCCTGTGAATCGAAACATACTCCATCATCCTTACCAGTTCCTCACATGTAAGCTTATTGGGTACAAGCCCAAGGTCCAGCAACCCCGTATGCTTGGGATTATAGTAATGTTCCTCTTTTTCCTTTCGGGGGTTTTCCATACTTTTAATTCTCACGTCCAGACCGAACCGTCGCCCCGCCTCCCGCACCTTGTCGGCAAGCTCATTCACGCTGAATGTCTCCGTGAACTGGTTGAAGATTCTCAATTCTCCCCTGTTTGCCGGATTTTCCATCGCAAGTCGCACACAGTTCAGGGTATCCTTTATGTTGAGATACCCCCTTGTCTGCCCCCCTTTTCCGTACACCGTCAACGGGTACCCCACCACGGCCTGGGCAATAAATCGATTCAGCACGGTTCCAAACAGCTCATCGTAACTAAATATGGTCAGAAGGCTTTCATCGCATTCCGATTCATCGGTAAAAATCCCGTAAACCGGCCCCTGCATAAGGTCCGTTACCCGAAGATCCCATATGCGCACGTAGTACCACAGCAGGTCCGTATCCATGATTTTTGTTGTGTGGTAAAGACTTCCGGCCTGCCTGGGATAAAGAAATTTTTCAGTGCGGCCGTTGTGCTCGATATCGATCCACCCTTCCTCAATGTCGATATTGGGTGTCCCGTATTCCCCCATCGTGCCGAGCTTGACAATATGCGCGTCGGGGCAATGTTCCTTCACGGCGAATATAACGTTGGCCGTCGCCCCCAAGTTGTTGTTGATTGTCAAGGCGGCCGCTTCTCGACGAATCATTGAGTAGGGTGCAGAAGGCTGTTCGGCATAGTGAACAATTGCCTCGGGCATGAAGCTCTTGAAAACCCGCTCAACAAACTCCCACCGGGATAGATCTCCGATTTGAACAACGATCTCCCGCCCCGTGATCTGTTGCCACTTGCGTGCCCGCTCCACCAGGTTGGGCACGGGATACAAGGGCTCCACATCCTCTTCCACCATAACCCGGCGGCGCAAATAATTGTCCACCACCATCACTTCATGCCCCGCTGAAGCAAGATGCATCGCCGTCGGCCACCCCAAATATCCGTCTCCTCCGAGAATGAGTACCCGCACTATCTTTTCTCCTCTTTATCTCCAGGCCAATACCGCTCATCAATCATCTCACCCGGTTTCCCCAACAATTCGTTTTCATTCAAAAAGCGCCTGAGTTCGCCGCAAGACATGGGTTTTTCGGCCTCGGACACATATGGATTGGTGACCGTTTGGGACTGGATATCCAGATAATTATAGCCAATGGTATTGTAGATTCCCCTGAAGGCTGGGAGTACCGAATAATACCTGGTCAACTCGACCGCCCTCCGGGTCTCCTCGTGGCTCATCAACTCTTCATAGAGTTTTTCTCCGGGTTTGGTGCCGATTTCCGTTATTTTTATGGAGGCGGGATCATGCTCATAATACCCGGAAAGATCTTCAATCATTACCTTGGCCAAATCCGCGATCCTCACAACCGGCATCTTCGTCACGAATACTTCACCGCCATTTGCGATTTCAACCGAGTCGATGACCAGCCGAACGGCTTCCCGAATCGTCATCACAAATCTACTCATGTTGTAATCCGTTAAGGTTACAGGCCCTCCCTTGGCGATCTGATTGTGAAAAATAGGAATAACGGAGCCGCTGGAACCCAAAACATTTCCAAACCTTGTGGAAGCAAAAACAGGTCCCGCGCCACGTTTATTACTGTTTGCCGCCGTCATCAATCGCTCCCCCATGAGCTTTGACGTCCCCATTACGTTGGTTGGGTTCACCGCCTTGTCCGAACTGGTGAAAATGACTTTTTCGACCCGACTTTCAGTGGCTGCGGCAATAATGTTCTGAACCCCACGAACATTTGTGGCCATCGCCTCATCGGGAGACCTTTCGCAGAGTATCACATGCTTAAGCGCGGCAGTATGAAACACGATGTCGACGCCATCCATTTTGGGGCGAAGCGCATTCAGATCCCTGACATCTGCGACATAGAAGTGGGCACGTGGATCTGGTAAATATTCTTGATCCAGGAAGAATAGTGCGCTTTCGTTATTGTCCAGCCCTATAATTTCCTCCGGCTCAAAACAGGGATCCGTCAGGAGTTGACGAATCAACTCCATTCCAATTGTTCCGCAAGCTCCGGTAACCAGAATGCGCTTATTTCGAAAGATATCCATTTTAATTTTCCCCTTTTGTTTTCGCTAAAAAATCGGAAATCGTGTGCATCTATCCCAGTTCCAAGTCGAATCGAGGTGACCAACCCAACATATCGTGAGCCTTCGTTGTGTCGGAGAAATTTCTCTTCACATCGCCCAATCTTTCGAACTTATGAACTATTTCAACATCGATCAATCCTGAGTGATTTAATTTCTTTACAAGCAATCGCATCAAGTCATTGACCGTCTTTTCAGCACTGGACGCGATCTGAAACACTTCACCGCCAATTCTTTCTGCAGTACAGGCTTTTAAAAAAGCATCAACAAGGTCTTCAATATAAATAAAATCGCAGATTTGATGGCCATCACCGAATATTTCAAGCTTTTCGTTTTGGAGTGTTCCTTTGATGAACCTTGCAACGACGCTATCCTTATGGTTTGATCCGCTTCCGTATACATTACCAAACCTCAGTGCTGCGGTTGCAACATCGAAAGGACGATAGTACGCCGAACAATATCCTTCTCCCGCCATCTTGTCTGCACCATATGGAGATACGGGATGTGAAGGCAATTCCTCGTGTATAGGTGGCTCAACCTCTCCGGCGGGAGCTCCACTATAAGCAAAAACGAAACGTTTAACTCCGTTCAACCGTGCCGCCTCAAGATAATTCAACGTACCGATCACATTAGTCAAACAATCCGCCATTGGATCTTCCACCGAAGATTTGCTGTTTTCTATGTCTATAAAAAAACCGGGTGCCATATCTTTCTCAAGTAAATGGCAACCCGGCTATCTTAATGGTAAGACCCGCAGCTTTCCGTCCCAGCCTCTCGACAGGTTTGGCTTTTTACATATCCATTTGTAACGGCGTGTAACAGAGCTTCCTAATATCTTTCCTTCCTTCGGAACCCCACGAATCCCACCAGGCCGGATCCGAGAAGGAGCACGGCAGTGGGCACCCGGGTGGCATCCGCATCAGTTTCACTCAGAAATGACAGCGCATTATCACGCCTGGTCACGCCCCGGTTTTCACCCGCGCCGCCCAACTCATATTTGAATATCAAACCGGTTTCAGCCGGGGCATTCATGCTTAGCCCGCCGGAATCCAGTGTGATATCAATATTCCTGCCAACATCCACAATGCTCATATCGGCTTGAACATCGGCGACGGCTTTACCGTGCAACCCATTGTGCATCGGCCCGTGAATTCTCCCCGCCGATGCTCTCGAACCAACGGAGCTGAAAAAGTCATAAGCAAGAAGTCGTTGAGTCATACCGAATTCATCAGAAGCCGCTCCGATGGAAACGTTCGAAACCGCCCATCCATCCGCGCAGGTTCCCGAAAACCCCTCCTGAACACTCAAAACAAGCAATATGATCAATACCGCTGCTGCTCTATTCATCTCACTGTTCCTTGTTTTCAAGGCAACCCGGCTGTCTGTTTCAGACCCGTGGGCTTTCCGCACACCATCTCGCGATGGGTTTGGCTTTTTCTTTCGGCTGGTTTGCAAATATTAAGTTTCCGTGCCGCCCGCCAGCGTCCCCAAAAGCGAGTCCAACTGCTCTTTTTGAACCCCGGACAGCTTTTCAAACTCAAGGCCGCAACATTTTCTCTTCACGGCATGCTCACTCGCGATTTTGTTTCCACCGTTGCGATGGGGCATATCGTATACCACCCGGCAGGGAATCCCGCTCATCTGAAAGAATTCATCCTGCATGAAAATATCGATTCGCAGGCGATCCTTGGGCGACGCCCCGTCGGTCAGATACTGGACCGCAAGGCCTCCGAGGCTGATATTCCTTATCCTTCCGAGTAATGCGCCGCTCATCCCAAGGGAGACGGCATACACGTTTTCATCGGTTTTCCGGCGGACGAATTTTCTCTTTTCGATTCCCATATGATGGACTCTGACCACTCGCGATCGCCACCCTTGCCCCGTGCCTTCCGGGCCGGATGCGATTCCTCGGTTTTTACTTTGATTAATTTCAATACCTACTTACGATCATTACGGCAAGTTGACAAGGAGGCTTTTAGGGGGGGGGGTAGTGGGTAGATAATATACCCACAATACCCACTGTTTTGCCCCGCGTTTTTTCCCTCATCTACATCTCCGAATTCAGGAAAGACGCAAGGTTGACGCTCGAATTGCGGATATCCAGCTTCTTCCGGATACTCTTTCTGTGGGCCTTTACCGTGTGGGGGGATATGCAGAGCTGCAGGGAGATCTCGTTGCTGGTGGCGCCGTTCTTGATCATGGAGGCCACCCGCATCTCCGTTGTGGTGAGCACGCCAAGGCAGTTTGTTCCCCCCAGCAGGCTGGCGGTAAGCTCACGTACATAACTTTCCAGAAGCTCCAGCTCACGTGTCTCCTTGCCGTCGGCTTCATTATCTTTCAGTTCCATGACGATGGGCAGTATTTTGGAGCTGATCCGCTTTGCGATCCGCCGTTCCGTCTCCTCCCGGCTCTTGTCGATATTTCGGGCCAGAACGGCCACGGCCCGGCTGTTTTCAAGTAGTTCGAGGCTCACGCGGTCATGCTCCCCTCGCTGCCGCTCGAGTTCCTCCTCCCTTTCCCTCAGGGTTTCGGACAACTCGTTGATCTTCCGGGCCTGCTCCTTGAGCAGGCGATGCAACTCCGCCTCCTCCCCTGCCTGCAGGGCGGGGCTTACGGCAACATTGCTCATTTCCGGTCTGAAATACGTTACGTGATGATCGGGTTTCATGATCTGGTCTCCTGTGATCCGTCAATAAGTGGAACTTTACCACGGCGGCTCGTTTCTTCGATTCCGCAACCTACAACAGGCCGATGACTCTTTCGGCATCCTCTCTTCCCATAAATTCCTCACCGGCGGAAAGGGCCCGCGAAAGTCGCTCCCTTGCCCTTTCAGCACTGCCTGCTTTATAGTGCACCATCCCCAGGTGATAGTTGATGATCGGGCTTTCCGGGGCCTTTCCCGCCGCGATCTCGAGGGTGTCAAGTGCCCTGTCGAGCTTTCCCATCTTGTAGTAGACCCACCCGAGGGTATCCATGACCTCGCCGGCATCCGGTTTCAGGCTGAGGGCATGAAGGGAAAGGGTGAGGGCCCGGTTCAAATCCTTCTTCTCTTCCGAGAGTTCAGAGACAAGAAAGGCCAGGTTGTTTGCTGCGGCCCAATTGGCGGGGAGTTTTTCAAGGGCGCGCTCATATACCGCCATGGCCTTTTCATAGGCCCCTTCCCTTTCGAACAGGGAGCCGAGCATGAGATAGGCGGCCCCGTTTTTCGGTTCCATGGATAAAACGGTTTCGAATTTTTCGATTGCTTCGGCTTTTTTCCCCTGGACCATGCAGATCTTTCCGAGGGTGCTGTACGGCGGCGCCCAATCCGGTTTAAGGGAAATGGCCCTGTTCAGCGCCTCCTCAGCCAAGGGGTATTGCCGCCGGGCACCCCATACGCCCGCCGCCAGATGGTGCAGCATGGCCTCATCCACATCTTTTCCAGGGCTTTTCCGGCAGAGTGCCAGGGCCTCGTCATACCGCTCACGGGCCGTGTAAAGACGAACCAGGCCGGCAATAATCGCCGGCGAATCGGGACAGCGCGCATACCCCTTTTCCAGTTCCGTCGTCGCCCGCTCCCATTTCTTTTCCATCCCCAGAAGGCGGCTCATCTTCAGGTAGCCAACGGGTTTTTCCGATTCGACGGCTTTTATCTTTTCGTAAAGCTCCGCCGCCTCCGCGTATGCGTTCCTGTAGAGCAGAAAATCCCCGAGATCCCCCAGGGCCCTTATGTCGCTCGGGTAGCTTGCCGAAATTGCCCTGAGGCGCGCTTCCGCCCCATCCGTGTCTCCCTTTGAAAGGGCGATTCCCGCAAGTTCCCGCAGCACCGGCCTCGATGCCGGCGCCGACCGCAATGCCGCCTCCAGAACCGCTTCCGCCTTTTCCGTTTCACCCCGGAGGCGATACGCCTTTCCAAGAAACAGGGAGGCCTTGGTCATTCCGGGCATCTCCCCGTGGACCTTTTCGAGGGGCGCCACGGCAGCGGCGGCATCCCCCCTTGCAAGACAGAGCTCTCCCTTGAGGTAATGCCCGGGCAGATTATCCGGCGCCGCCCCGAGCACATCGTCCACCATGCGTTCGGCGGTGGAGATATCCCCTTTCATAAGTGCCGTCCGCGCAATGCCCAGCATTGCCCGCAATCGAATCGGATCGGCGGGATTCTTGCGGAGTGCCGCGATTTCGGAAAAGACCTGTTCCGCAAGCGAACCCTTTCCCTCCTTTATGTGAATCTCCGCCAGCAGGATGCGAAACTCCATGTTCCCGGCATCCCGGGCCATCCCTTCGGCAATCCACTTTTCGGCTTTTGCCGCCAGCCCCTTTTCCAGGCAGAACCCGGCCCCGCCAAGGCGCATGTCGGAGTCTTCGGGATCCGCTGAGAGGGCCTCTTCCAGCACACCAACGGCAGCCTCCTCCCGACCCATCTCCCAGTACACCTCCGCCAGGCGAATTCGATTCTCGACCTCCCTGGGCCAGGTTTCCACCATGCGGGCCAGGACGGCTTCTCCGTCGTTCATCCGGCCCGCCTCCATGTAATAGGAGGCCTGGGCCGCAAGCAGCTCGGGCGTTCGCGGATTTACGGCAACGCCCCTTTCAAGGACCTCGCCCATATCCCCCGCGCGCCCCTGTTTCTTGTACAGGGAGGCCAGAAGAAGATAATATTCCGCCTCCCGGTTTCCCCGGTCCAGAAGCTTCCTGAGAATCCCCATGGCTTCGGACAGGCGCCCCGCCCGCGCATGGAGCGAGGAGAGGAGAAACAGGGCCTCGGAATTATCGGGCTCCCTTGAAAGCACCCGGCGTATCTTCTCCTCCGCCTTATCCGGCTTTCCCCCGGCAAGATAGAGACGGGCCAGCTGGTTCTGGGAATCCATGGACTCGGGCGCGAATTTCACGGCCGTTGCGAAATGCTCGAATCCCCTCCTCGGCTCGAGCAGGGCAAGGGCCGCCATACCGAGCATATGGTGCCCGTCCGCGAACTTGGGGTCGATCTGCAGGGCATTCTTGAACTCCGTCCTTGCCTCGGCATATTTCCCGATTTCGTAGAGGGCCTTTCCCCTTTCAAAGAACTTACACTTTTTTTCGTCGGCACTGCCCGCGGAAAACATCAGGGCCGCTGCCGTCAGTATTGCCAAAGCGAAGATGATCCTTTTGAACCCCATGATAAAAAACCTCGTTTCTCTCGAAGCATCCCCCGATGCATTGAAGCTAAAATAACCTGGTCCGCGTTATTAACTCGGCAATTAAGAACCGCGCAGCCCTTCAACTCGTTTTAATCCATATTTCAAATAGATGTACCGATCACAGCTTCACACATTTAGTTGCCGGCCAAATAAAGCCCCTCCCTAGCCCAGCGACCGGAACAGCACCACCACCAGGGCCGCCAGTATGGAGATCCCCAGCCCGCTGTATTTCCTTCGCATCTCCCCCACCAGGATATCGTAGCTGAAATAGAAGATGATGATCTTGGCGGCCACGAACCCCAGGCGATGGCTCTGGATATAGGCATCGGGGAGGTTGGGCACCACCAGGGCGATAAAGAGGATCAGAAAATGCATGGGGTTGATTTGAAACCCCTTTTTTCTCCGGGTCAGGCGGAGGGTCAGGATGATGGAGAGGGTGATCACGCCGTAGAACACGCCGATCATGCGGTTCAGGTCGCTGCTCAGCCAGGCCGCGCGCTCCGCCTCCCCCATGTAGATCAGCACGGGAAAGAGGGTGTAGGCAGCAAAATGCAGGGCAAGCCCCAGCAGGCCCTCCTCGTAGGCCCAGAGCACCACCACCAGGACGATCATAAAGGCCGAGACAATCCCCAGCTGGCCGGGTATCTCCTTCGGCACGAAACAGCTCAAGAGCATCAGGAAGGGAATCCCCCATTTAAGGATCCCGTAGGAGACGCGGATAAACACGTGGTTGTCCTTGAGCTCCTTCAGGCGCCCCTTGACCGACACGTCCAGAAAGGCGATTCGCCGGAGCCGCATCCCCATGGCATCGGCGGAATAGACCCCGACCCCGGTTGCAACGGCAAAGACAACAAAGGAAAAGAGGAAAAACCAGTCCGACGAGAAGCGGAACAGGAACGCCGTCGAGACCAGCACGGCATGGAGCCCGTAGATCATCAGCACGGCCTCGGAGTGGTAGAGTCCCATGCGCATGAGCTTGTGGTGAAAATGGTTCTTGTCGGCCACGAAGGGGGACCTTCCGGCGGCCATGCGCTCCACCATCACCGTGAGGGTGTCCATGACCGGAAGGGCCAGGAGGAGCATGGGCATGAGCGGGCTCAGGGGTGCGTTCTGCTGGGTCAGGCCGATGGAGAAGACCACCGCGTTAAATCCCAGGAGCTGGCTGCCGGCATCCCCCATGAAGACCACCGCCGGGTGGGTGTTGTACCGGAGAAAGCCCATGATCGCGCCGCTCACGGCAAATGCCATGAGGGAGACGGCGGGGTTTTCCGCCAGCCATGCCATGTATCCCAGGCAGATGAACGTGAGCACGGAAACCCCTCCGGCAAGGCCGTCCAGGCCGTCTGAGAGGTTGATGGCATTGGTTACCCCGACGATGACAAGGAGGGTCACGGGCACGGCCAGAAAGGCGGGAAGGTTCACCCCGTCGGGCATGCAGCCGCCCATGCAGGAGATGGAAACATCCCCGTAAAGGATCACGGTGAGGGCCGCCAGGACCTGCCCCAGGAGCTTTGCCTTGTATCCCAGGACCGTTATATCGTCCACCACGCCGAACACGACGATGATTCCCGAGGCGATCAGGACCGAGCGCACAAAGGGGCTGGGGGGAACCCAGAACAGGACCGGCACCAGTGCCCCCAGGGCCATGGAGATCCCGCCGCTCTTTGCCATGGGCTGCTTGTGAACCTTCCTTGCCTCGGGAAGGTCCACCACGTTGATCTTCAGGGCGATGATCTTGAAGATGGGAACAAATATGATCGTGAGGAAAAGGGATAGAATCAGCGTCGAAAAAACAGGCATCAAGAGATATTCACCGCTTTTAATCCAGATCATTCTTTATGCTCCATTGGCCCGGGACACTCACGCACATTCCCGAAATTTGGTCTTTCGAAGGCGTTGATCGCCGATTCTCCGATCAAGAAAAAGAAGAAATCCCCTTCCTGTCCGCGGTCCCGGCACAGCTCCGCCCCCTTGGTTACGCCGCCCTTCCCAAGCACGGGCACAACAGGTATTTTCACTTTAATATCAAGACAATACAGAAGCACACAAGACAAACAGCCGGGCGCCTCGGCATTCCAAATTCCATGGCAACCCGGCCGTCTTTAGAGACAAAGACCCGTAGCTTTCCGTCCCTGCCTCTCGGCAGGTTTGGCTTTTATGACATCCGTTCCTACTTTGCTGCCCCGCGTGAGTTTACTCTCAAAGGGCCGACACCCGGTGCACGAACAGCCTGGGCCGTTCAACCTTCCGGTCGTTTCCGGCGAGTAAATGGGACGGCGATAACTATGTTGGATAATTTCAGGATACGGTCTGGAGTGGCAAAATGACCGACAGCCGGTTACCCTGATGATCCCTCCATGGCAACCCGGCTATCTTTAAGATAAAGACCCGTAGCTTTCCGTCCCTGCCTCTCGGCAGGTTTGGCTTTTTCATATCCGCTTCGACCCGACCGGATAATAATCCGAAATCGCGATACCCGGAGGCTGTATCGGCCCCCGCCCATTATACGCTCATTTCATCATCGGTTTTTCAATAGCCCTGTAGGTCGTCCATGAAAACACTGCCTGTTCCGGGTGTTTATTCATGCCCGGCCGGCGGCATTTTCCCCCAACAGCAAAACAGCTTGTTCAGAATGTTTTTACAACCTTTTAGCAAAAAGACTTTTTCCATGTCAAGGCATTTAACAAAAAAGAACAATTCAAGAAATAAAAGAGAAATCAACAGTACTACTTTGTCGCACCGGCATAATATATTTATAACATTATTTAAAGATATTACACAACGCCCACCAACCCACCAACCGATATCAACCCAGACAAAAACCCGACCACACCAATCGAGTATCGAACCGTGGCAATTCTCCACACAACACTACACAAGCGAAGACAGCCGAGAAGACATAAACAAAGACAATACCTATTCCCGCGATCCGCCGGTACCCATTTTTACACCATATTTCCTACTTTTCCACGGATCGAATACCCATTTTATCCAAAGGGCATACCCCTTTCCCGCATGCGAATCCGTCAAACACGCTCCATTTCATTTTCTCATCGCCATTTCGCAAGCTTCCCGGGGAGTCGGAACTACTTAGCTCCAAAATACATCGCTCTTTAGCGATGGCACAAGGAACATAAATTCACGACAAATTCCGATGAACACGCGCAGCAGCCCATCATGCGTGCCAATGTATTTTACAATTTCCATGCGCCCTAGTGTTTGGGGCATGACACCTCTTCCGCTCATCAATGCGGATTGCCGCATCGACATGCGGCTTTTCTTTTTCTCATTTTTTTGACGGGTGACAGGCCCCTTGGCTCGAATCGAAGGGGCTCGTAAAGCGAAGTCGAACCGAACGCGGCACGGGGCTCACGACAAACGGAACAGGGATACCGCGGGAAGGGAAAAAGGGTAGCGCTACATCTTTGATCGCAGGTAGGCCGTCAGGTTGACCTTGGAATTCCGAAGGTTGATTTTTTTTCGAATATTTTTCCGATGTGTTTTAACGGTATGGGACGAGATCCCCAGTTCCCCGGCAATCTCGTCTGTCTTTGCACCGTTTCGAATCATGGAGGCAACGCGCATTTCAGCGGCCGAAAGCTCTTCCAGGGGGTCCGAACCGGCAACCAGGGTGGAGCTCAGGTCTTTCAGATAGTTTTCAAGGACATCCAGTTGTGGCTGAAACCTATCTCCCACCTCGCCGTTCTTTATTTCCATAACAACAGGCATGATCCTGGAGCTGAGGCGTCTGCCGATCATTTTTTCCTCTTCTTTTCGGCGCTTCTCCACATTCCTGGCGAGCACGGCAACCGCTTCATTGGTCTCAAGCACCTCCCGGCTGAGCATATCCCGGATGCGGCGCAGCTCCCCCAGATCCCTGGCGTTTTTTTCCAACTCCTCGGACAGGGCGGTTATCTTGTTCGCCTGCTTGAGCATCACCTGCCGGTAACTCTCCTCCAGTGCTTTGCGCCGGCTCAGACCTCGAATAAAGGCAACGGCGGCCGGCCGCCCTTCCCAGGGGGCCGAAAAGGCATTCACCTCAACCGGGATATCTCCGAAAGACTTTGTCATCATGAACGAATCGAAACAGGTGGTATGCGTATCGTTGCCGGCAGCCAGGCGGCAAACGCTGCAGATTCTTTCCAGGGTTCCAATATTAAAGATCCCCCTCCCGTTTGAATTCACCAGCTCGCCGTCATCATAACCGGAAAGTTCCTTCACCTGAGCATTCGCATAGAGAAGACACCGTTCACCGTCCAGAACGATAATGGAATCCGCCGACTTTTCAACAAGCCCCTTGAAATTGTGAATACCGCCCATTCCTTCCATCCAAACTTCCATCCCCACTGCCGCGTCACAAACTTCCACGCGGGTCGCAACAGACTGTTTTTTTTGATCCTGATCGAACCGCAATCAACGCTGTTCGCTCCACACCGGTCAACGTGATCTTGGGATGATTAAGGACATACCTCAGCCCCCCGGTTTCTTCCCTTTGCTTTTACGGACAACGTTCAATATTTCACTGGCGATAAGACACATAAAACCGAATCCCATCAGACAGTGCGCATAACGAAGTTGCTCTCTTGAGATATTGCTGTTGAACTTTTCCAACATCAGGGTCAGCAACCACAACGCCAGCAGGACCAGAATATTTACAACCCACATTTTCTCCTTAACAGGAAAGTGCATGCTTTCTCCTTTCTTTAATGCCGGGACCACGGAGATATACCGGGAATGGGCAGGAGGACCGGCATTATCTACCGGTTTCGTAACAGGTGTAGCCAAATATCGGCTATGTTGATCGAAGAATATCGGTTTACGGATATTATCACAGTGAGCTGAATTCTACAGGGCGATTTTCAGGGGGTAGAAAATGGGGAGACGACATACCTATTTATGCAACTCTTTTGACAGAACCTGCTTTCAATTCAATTACCCAGGCCGCCTTTTTTCGCCATACAGAGTGGTTCAAATTCTTATTAAACCGGCAACCATATTCGCAAACCGGCGCATGAAAACATGTGTTTGGTTTCATGCGCCGTTTCGAGTTGAAAAGCCTCGCTTCTTAATTGCCGGGGTAATAAGGCAACGGAGTGCCTCGTGTTCGGCCCGGCGACTTACTCCCACTCAAACCAGGGCAGGGTTCCGGCTCCGGGACCTGGCGGAAGCCGGTTTCGTTTGGTGCGGCTGAGATCAAGAAGGCCCCCCTTACCCGCCGGACTGGGCATATGGAGAGGCAACCCCCCGCGCTTCCCGACCTCGCAAGCTGCCGGGGGCCTTGGGATTATGGAGGAAAAGGGGCGTCCGGCCTGCGGGTTTGAGGTTGACTTCCGGCGGAGGAAACGATAACAATTTCTTTACGTTGATTATATTTTGGACCGTATTGAATCAGGAATAAAGTGACGTGTGGTGGGCCGTCCCCGGTAAAAAAGGGGTTTCCGCCGCAAAATCCGGAGGTCCATGCCGCCGGATACACAGGGAGTCGATTATTCGTAAAAATCTTCCGGGGCCTGTTTCCCGGTGGAAAAAACACAACATTTCAAATTTTCGGGTGACCTATGAAAACATCGGGCCGCGTCGCGGGTGAAAGGGGTGACACAGGAAAACAGGAAAAAGCGGGCAGAATCATCTGCCGCGAAAAGGCCCGCGCCCTTCGATCGATCTTCCCCCAAAAACGCCGGGAGCCCGCCGGCGCCGCCCAACAGGATGATGAGCAACCCAAACCATTGATATTTTATATTTTATTATTAATCCTACCCCTTATTGGATTTGGGATCAGCATTCATATCGCAGACTCCATGTCTCCCAGGTCAAGGGTATTGGTCCGCCCCGCCCCCATGGATAATCCCCACGCACGGGATACGGTGCCCACGGAAGGTTTCGGCGGCGAAGAGGCCGCCCTTCTCTGGTATGATGATTTTGAGGAGTTCTGGAATATCATCTCCGAGCCGGATGTACCCCTTGAAGAAAAGAAAACATGGGTCGATCGTCTTTTCAGGTCCGACGAAAACGGCGCGTATGCCTATTTTTCCCGGAGCATGGATGATTTTTCACGGGATGCGCCGCTTCAGGCCGTGATCAACGAGGTGTGCGTGGACCACGGATTTTCCGCCATCGCCATCCACGACAAGGAGGGCATCAGGGAGGAGTTCTCCGGTGTCCTGTCCCGGAAATGGCTTACGTGGATTCTCGTGTGCACCCCTGTCCCCCTTGTCGTCTTCCTTGCCGTCGTCAAGGCGCTCAAGGGATGGGGAAACCCCCTTGCCGCCAAACCACACTAACGCATTCGCAACCGACCACGCCCCAATAACGCCGCTCATCAATGAGTTTGGAGCGATACCGGGCCACATGCCTTCGATTGCCCATCGGCAAGGCTCTCCCGGTGCAGTAAGGGTCAATTCCCGATGGAGGCTTTATAGCCGCACCAAGCGCGGTAAAAAGGAAGCATAAGCGGCACAACCCGCGCCGGGTATGCCTTGAACACCGTTTCCAGGAGGATCGTTTCAAGGGTTTTTACCGCCGTGTCAAACTCCCGGACAACGGTTTTGCCGGCAAGCGTCACCTCCAGGAGATGCCTTCCCCGTACAAGGGGGATGTATGCCGAAGGAGCCCGGGCGGCCCGCCGGACCCCCTCCTCGATCTCCCTTCGAACGAGCGCCGCCTCCCCGGGCCCAAGATCCCCCTTGGGAATCCTTGCGGCCCCGATCCAGGGCATGTTCTCCGCCACCCGGGAAACGGCCGGTCCGTCCGCCGTGAGAAAAACCACGGGGATGCCGTATTCACCCAGCACCGCCGCGAAGAGTTCCACCTCCGTCACGGCCGCGCCGTTTATCCTGACGGAGCGAACGGACTTGTGAAAGATATGGGGACTGAACCCCTCCCCCTGATCCGGTGCCGCGTGCCATCCGACCATCACGGCGCAATCCACCCGGGGCACCCTTCCCACAAGGGGGAAAGGTTTCCAGAAATGGCCCTGGGCGCAGTTCACTCCCATTTCCAGCCTTTCCGGAACAATGTTGAACCCCGTGCCGTGCATGTCCTTCACATGGATCTCCCGGGCACCGGCCCTCCTCACCCCCCTGATCGCCGCGTTCACATCCTCGGTGAGCATAAGGCGGGCTTTTCGCCACTCCCCGGTGTGGGGCTTGCACTGGCGCTTGCGGTTCACGCCCACGGCGCCCTCGATATCGGCCAGGATCAGAACGGACCCGGGATGCATCCTCTCTTCCATGGTTTTTTCGATCACTGCCCCCTTTTTTATGAAGTAAATTGTTCACGGCGCTTGAGTCTGTCCCGATACTGCTGTAGTATCCACGATACAAGACGACATCAAAAAAACAAATATGCGCCAACGAACGAAGCTAAGGAATTCATATTTACTAACTTAAACAGGATTTACCGTCGGGCCCGCTTCATCATTGAGTGACAAATACATGGAACCCCGGGTATACCCACAATTATGTTCAAGAAATTTTTGGCCCCGTTCCCGGGGTATCCACCGACGGGTTGATCCAGCCGGCATTCGGGCTGCTTCCCATCCGGTCGTGATTCCTATTTTTTCAGTTTTCTTGACTTAAATCAAGGCATTCATCACTCCTGTATCATAGATTGCACCCACGTTAAGCAAAAACAGTTCGAGGGGCTCCGGGTTACAGCCGGAGAAACTTTATATAAATATCCGGGCCAAGGCCCAACCAAGGAGGAAAACATGTTCTGTAATCAATGCGAGCAGACTGCAAAGGGAACCGGCTGTAACAAGATGGGAGTCTGCGGAAAAGGCCCCGATGTGGCCGCCCTTCAGGATCTTCTGGTCCACTCCCTCAAGGGATTGTCCAAAATCGCCGTGGAGGGCAGGAAGGTGGGGGTCACCGACCAGGCCGTGAACAAGTTCACCTGCGAAGCTGTTTTCTCCACCCTCACCAACGTGGACTTCGACCCCGCGCGGTTCGTCTCCCTCATCGAAAAGAGCGAGGAGCTCAAGGGCATCCTTGGAAGCCGGGTCAAATCGGCCGGCGGCAACGTGGATACCGGCGCCGAAGCCTCCTGGTTCACGGGGCTCATCAACAAGATCTTCGGCGGCGGCGAGCCCCAGGGGGATTTCACGAAAAATCCCGAGCTGCCCGTTGCCCGCCTGGACCAGGACGCGCTCATCGAGATCGGCAACACCGTGGGCCTGAACATGGACCCGGACCTCAACCCCGACCTCAAGTCCCTCCAGCAGATCCTCATATACGGCATCAAGGGTGTTGCCGCGTACGCGGATCACGCCCTGATCCTGGGCAAGAGCGACGAGGCGGTCTACGAGTTCATCCACGAAGCCCTGGCCGCCACCCTGGATACCTCCCTTGGCGTGGACGAGCTGGTGGGCCTTGCCCTCAAGTGCGGCGAGACCAACCTCAGGGCCATGGAGCTTTTGGACGCGGGCAATACCGAGACCTACGGCCACCCCGTTCCCACCCAGGTTCCCCTTTACGCCAAGCAGGGTAAGGCGATCCTGGTCTCGGGCCACGACCTCAAGGACCTACACGCCGTCCTCACCCAGACCGAGGGCAAGGGGATCAACGTCTACACCCACGGCGAGATGCTCCCCTGCCACGGGTATCCCGAGCTCAAGAAGTTCTCCCACTTCCACGGCCATTACGGCACCGCGTGGCAGAACCAGCACAAGGAGTTCGATGCCTTTCCCGGGGCCATCCTCATGACCACCAACTGCATCCAGCAGCCCAAGGAGACTTACAACGACAAGATCTTCACCACGGGCCTCGTGGGATGGCCCGGTGTCACCCATATCGAAGGCAAGGATTTCACCCGGGTCGTTGAAAAGGCCCTTGCCCTTGACGGATTTGCCGAGGATACCGAGGGCAAGAGCGTCATGACCGGTTTCGCCAGGAACGCCGTGCTGGGCGTTGCCGACAAGGTGATCGACGGCGTCAAGGCCGGCGCCATCAAGCATTTCTTCCTCGTGGCGGGCTGTGACGGCGCCAAGCCCGGAAGAAACTACTACACGGAGATCGTCGAAAAGATTCCCGAGGACTGCGTGGTCCTCACCCTGGCATGCGGAAAGTTCCGCTTCTTCGACATGGACCTCGGAGACATCGGCGGCATTCCCAGGCTCCTGGACGTGGGCCAGTGCAACGATGCCTACTCCGCCATCCAGATCGCCGTGGCCCTTGCCGGCGCGTTCGACTGCGGCGTGAACGACCTGCCCCTGTCCATGATTCTCTCCTGGTACGAGCAGAAGGCGGTGGCCATCCTCCTGACCCTGCTCCACCTGGGCATCAGGGACATCCGCCTCGGGCCCAGCCTCCCCGCATTCATCACCCCCAACGTGCTGAACGTGCTGGTGGAGAACTTCAACATCATGCCCATCACCACCCCCGATGAGGACCTCAAGGCGATCCTCGAGAAGTAAGCCAAAGCATTAAACGGGGCCGGGCTCCATACCCGGCCCCAAGTTTCAGGGCCGGGTTGTCCGGAAACGGCGTTATATACATGCCGTGCCCGCCCCTCTCTTCCATGAAATCCGGAAATCGCCCTGTTCAGCCTCCTTCCCCGCCGACCACGCCCGAAAATATGATTCTCCATGAAGGCATTCAGACTTTTTTACCGGGACTTCAATCGGGAGCAACGCTGTTCAAGGGGGAATTTCCCCTTATTGCCCTTGACGGTCCATGGATATTTCCCGAGCCGCAGCCGAGTGCGCGATTCGCCTCTTTTACCCTTGAAGGATAATCGCGCGCCTTATATAATAAGGAATAAACTTGTCGGCCTGCGCCACGATTCACGCAGCCCGTTTTACAACCCTCGCCCGGCACATTGCTTGCCCGGCAATATGCCGCATACTTATATTGTTTATATCCCGTTCGTTGATGTGACAGCACATTTTAACCGAACCATGCAAGGGAGGAGCCCCATGTCCAAGAAAAAAAGATACACCTTGTCCACGGCCTGCCCCCAGTGCGGCTGCAGTTACCTGAAGGGCCTCACACCCGAGGAGATCAAGGAAAAATTCGGTCATGTACCCAACGCGGAGCTCGAGTGCCATGAGTGCGTGCAGAAGTTCACGGTCAAAATGGAAGATGCATGCCCCGAATGGGATAAGGATTGCAAGAAGTAAACATGAAGTTCTTCACCCAATGGGGTTTTCCCCGTCAGGAGGATCGTTAATGGCAAGCAGGAGGGATTTTATAAAAGGTTCGGTCGCGGCGGCCGCCGCTGCGGCAATGGGCTCGGCATCCCAGGCATTCGCAGGCACCCAGGCTTTCCCCGGCATCATCTACACGAAGGAAAATCCCGGAAAATGGGCGGGAAAGGCCGGCAGCCACGCCCCCAAGGTCAAGATCAAGGGGGGCAAGGTGGAGGTTTTCACCAAGCACGGCATGTCCAAGGCCCATTTCATCGTCCGTCATTCGGTGGTGCTCGAGGACGGCATGGTGGCCGGCACCGCCACCTTCTACCCTTCGGATGAAAAGGCGATATCCATCCACGAACTGCCCAAGGGTTACCGGGGGAAAGTCTACGTAACCAGCTTCTGCAACCTTCACGACCTGTGGCTGGTGGAAACAAAGGTCTGAAGAGGGAAGTTCTCCCCGGCCCAGGCGCAAACAATCGCCCCTCAACTCGTAACAGCTCCGTTGTAACGGCTGCAACGACTTCAGTCACCGTTAAACCGGCTTTCATTCTATTGAAAGCCGGTTTTAAGCGCCGCGCCGCTCTCCACGGTCCCTTCCGCTGCTAATATGAACAGCTCTCAGCCCCGCAACGCCGCTTCGCTTTATCTGCCCCGCATACGTTAAGCGGGACCTGCCCATAGACCAGGCTGCGCTCAAAAATCAGTTTCGGACATTTCACGAGTCAATCATCTTTCGAGAATCGCGCCAATTGATCCAAAACGCCGAGCAGGGGCCCTGCATTCCACGGGAACAGGAAGCTAAGCAAGGGCTTTCCCCGGACGGTCAACCGTTCCGGCTTTTAAGCCTGAAGTCGGCTATCAATATTTCGGAGCATTGCCGGCACCAAAGGTCATCAACATGTGCAGCGGCGACAACGTTGCGATCGAAGCCTTTTTTTCCAATTCACCTTTCGAAACCCTGAGTATTTCCGTTCTAACGGTTTCGGCCTGCTCGTCGAGCAAGTCGGCGATCTCATTCAACATCACCGGATCATCCTTGCCTTCCGACCTCATAAACGCTTGGAATGCTGATTTTATATTATCCACTTCTCCTCCATTGCGGGTACCGTGAATTGTTTGGAAACGATGTGCCCCTTATAGCACAATGCACCAAATACAACAGGGGGCTTTATGGGGGGGAAGATATGGTGATTTCCAATACCCAGTCATGTTTCCCGGATCTCCGGGCTTTCATCGCCGGGAAAACCCGCGGCCGGTCCGAAGCGAAGTCAACGGGACGGCGCCGAAATAGAAATGCCCATCCGCGAAAATCGCGAATGGGCACCCATATCTTTGATCCTGCAAACCGTTTTATAAAACTATCCGTATCATGATATGATCGCGGCCCCGGTCCCACATGCCCCGGCGTGGATGACAATCCTCGGTTTTACAGGGTTATATACCCACGGACTCGCTTAAGACTTTACGGTTCCAACCACCTGCCCGCGAGTACCGATGATCACCTCTTCGACGGGAATCGTTACGCCGGCCTTTTCCATGGCTTTTTTAACGATATTGGGAAGACCCGCGCAGCAAGGGACCTCCATGGCCAGAACGGTGATGCTCTTGATGCCTGCCGTCTTGAAGATACCGGTGAACTTCTCCACATAACTCTGGGCATCGTCGAACTTGGGGCAACCGATCATAACGGCTTTTCCCGCAAGAAACTTGTCGTGGAAATCCGCCGAGGCAACGGAGGCGCAGTCGGCCGCCACCAGGAGGTCGGCGCCCTTGAGAAAGGGAGCGGTTTCGGGTACCAGGCGGATCTGCACGGGCCACTGGGCAAGTGCCGAGGGCCGGGATGCGGTCCCCGCGATGTCAACGGTGTCCGGTGCCGAAGGCGCTGCCATGGGAAAGCTCTGCACAAGGGTGGAGGAGCAGCCGCAACCGCATCCCTCTTCTTTCCCGGCGGCCTTCTCCTTCTCGGCCTTCTCCTTGAGCCATTGTTCAACGGCCTCCTCGTCGAAGTCGTCGCACACCTTCTCGATGATCTTCAGTGCGTCCTGGGGGCAGTTGCCCATGCAGGCGCCCAGACCGTCACAGAGGTTGTCGGAAATCACCTCCGCCTTGCCGTCCACGATTTCGAGCGCGCCCTCGGCGCATGAGAGGATGCACTGTCCACATCCGTCGCAAAGTTCCCTGTCTATTTCTATGATCTTACGTAATTTTTTCATGATATCTCCAGTGCTTTGATCAAGCCGTTTCAATGGCGGCCAGGAGAACGTCTCCCGCTACCGTAGCGCCTTCTCCGGTAAGAAACCTTGTTCCGATAATATCCTCGAGCGTCTCCCTTGAAACAGGCTCTTTCTTCATCTCTTCCTCGAGGTTGGCAATGAGATCCGCGTCGTACAGAACCTTGAAGTTCACCGTCTCCTCGGACCTCGGGTGATGATGGTGGCCCACGATGTCGCAAACCTCCTCGATCAGGGGCTCGCTCGCCCCGGCTTTTTCCAGGATGTTCCGGGCAATGGGCACCCCTTCCATCTCCTGGTATCTCGATGCGGTGCTGCTGTGCTTCCGCTCGGCCTCATGGATGCCGATATCGTGAAGATACGCGGCACAGAGGACCACGGCGGGGTTGGCGGCCTCGGCTTTCCGGATGCGGTCCGCATAGAGGGCCACCCTCGATGCGTGACCAATCCGTTTAAAGTCGGTGCCGAAATAGCGTTTCATCTCGATGGCGACCTTCTCCTTGAGAAGGTCCTCCTTCTGGGCAAGGAGCTCGGGGGGAAGATCTCCGATGCACTGCTCCGCGTAGGGACAGTACGACGCACAGCCGAAGTCCATGCCGGGGTTGAGAAAGCGGTGGCCGCAGGCCCCGCATTTTCTCATGGTGTCGTCCTTGAAGAACTCCACGACCTCCTTGCATTTGGGACATTCGGCCTCGAATATGGCCGATGTTTTCCAGTATCTGGTATCCTGACCCGGACATTTCATATGCGCTTCCTCCTTCTCTCTTCCCCTTATATTGCATGGGCGCCTTTTTCAAGGCTTTCCGCCCCTCCCTGTTTCAGGTGGCGGAAAAAACAATTTCCACAAAACCGGCTGTCCGCCCCGGCATGGGCGACGCGGGATTCCCGGGTTCCCGAAACCAATGGCCCGGGAGCGCGGATTTAAATTATTCCCTATCCCCTGCCCGGGCTTTTGCCCGTTTTCACACGCCCGGTCTTCCAGAAAACAACATTCGTTCGGGTGAAATAATGGTTGTGGGGGACGCCCCTTCGAGGAGGGGGATGCGAAGGGGCGTCCTTGGTCACGATCCCTTACCCGAGGATGGCCTTGAGGTCTTCGTCGGGGGTTGCGATCGGCATGATGTTGAAGTTTTCCACCAGCACGTTCAGCACGTTGGGGGTGATGAAAGCCGGCAGGCTGGGCCCGAGGCGGATGTCCTTGATCCCCAGGTGGAGCAGGGTCAGCAGGATGGCCACCGCCTTCTGCTCGTACCAGGAGAGGACCATGGAGAGGGGCAGGTCGTTCACGCCGCAGTCGAAGGCGCCGGCAAGGGCCACGGCGATCTGGATCGCCGAAAAGGCATCGTTGCACTGGCCCACGTCAAGGAGCCGGGGGATGCCGCCGATGTCGCCGAGCTCCATGTCGAAGAAACGGAACTTGCCGCAGGCAAGGGTGAGGACGATGCAGTCCTCGGGCACCTTCTCGACGAACTCCGTGTAGTAGTTTCTGCCGGGCTTGGCGCCGTCGCAGCCGGCCACCAGGAAGAAGTGGCGGATATCCTTGTTCTTCACGCCGTCGATCACCTTATCGGCAACGCCGAGCACCGCGTTCCTGGCAAATCCGGTCATCACGCTCTTGCCCTCGGTATCCCCTGCGAATCCGTCCATGGCAAGGGCCTTTTCGATCACCGGGGTGAAGTCCTTGTCCGTGAGGTGGACGGCGCCGGGCCATCCTACGAGCCCCGTGGTGAAGATGGAATCAAGGTAGGATTCCGCAGGCTTCTGGATGCAGTTGGTGGTCATGAGGATGGCGCCGGGAAACTCGGCGAACTCCTTTTTCTGGTTCTGCCACGCGGTGCCGTAATGGCCGTAAAAATGACTGTATTTTTTCAGTTCGGGGTAGCCGTGGCAGGGGAGCATCTCGCCGTGGGTGTACACGTTGATCCCCTTGCCCTCGGTCTGCTGGAGAAGGAGATCCAGATCCTTGAGGTCGTGGCCCGACACCAGGATCGCCTTGCCCTTTTTGGCGAAAAGGGGTACCGACGTGGGCACGGGGTGACCGTAGGTGCCCGTGTTGCCGGCGTCCAGAAGCTCCATGGTCCGGAGGTTCACCTCGCCGCACTTGAGCACCAGCCCCACCATCTCGTCCAGGCCGGCATCGGCGTTCAGGGTCGCCGCGAGGGCCTCGTGCATAAAGGCGTAGACCGCCGTATCGCTCTGGCCGAGAATGGCCGCGTGGTCCGCGTAGGCCGCAACGCCCTTGAGGCCGTATACCAGGAGCTCCTTGAGGGCATGGATATCGGCGTTCGCGCCCGCACCTGCCTTGACGCCCACCTTCTCTCCCTGGGCAACCAGGCCTTCAAGGTCGGCCGCCGGGGTAAAATCGGCGGGGCCTTCGGGGAAATCAACCTTTCCGCCGGCCGCCGCCACCTTGGCCTTGAGCTCGTCGCGAAGCTTGACGGCCTGACCGATCAGGAGCACAAAACGATCGGCGTCGAAATCAACATTGGTGAGGGTGGAGAAGACCGCCTCACAGGTGAAACGATCAACGGCATCGTCCACCTCGGCGACCTTGCGCGCCTCCACGGCAAAAAGGGAGAGCCCCTTCATCGCATAAACCAACAGATCCTGCAGAGCCGCGACATCCGGCTGTTTACCGCAAACACCGATCTTGGTACAGCCTTCTCCGCCTTTTGTCTGCTCGCACTGGTAACAAAACATTGTCCAACACCTCCTAAGGTTTTTTTCTGTTGATGGAATGTTGTTTGGGGTGACCTCTCCCGCTCTTTTTGATTCCATTTACTCACAACCCGGGGAAAAGCACCTTGACTTAGGTCAAAACATACGTTTTTTTCAAATAAACGTTGACAACCGGATAAAAAATCGAGATTTCAGACCTGTAAACCACAAATTGAACGTCCCTGAACCGGTTCCGATCCGGCGGTCACGGCTTCGGCGGGGGATACCGGTATTCACATACAATACGGCGCTTTTTCCCATGGGGCAACCGCATGACGCCTCTCCCCGGGAAAGGGGATTCGCCCCGTCCCAAGGACCCTTTACCACCAGGATCGACCATGGATAAAATACTGAAAATCGTCTCGCAAATCCCCCTGTTCAAAGGGCTTTCGGAAAACGAGCTCAAGGAGGTCAGGGCCATTGCCGTTGACAGGTTCTACGACAAGGGCAGAACCATATTTTCCGAGGGCGATCCGGGAAAAGGCTTTTACGTGGTTGCCGCCGGAAAGGTCAAGATCTACAAGGTCTCGTCCGAGGGCAAGGAGCAGATCCTGCATATCTACGGACCCGGCAACCCGTTCGGGGAGGTGCCCGTTTTTTCCGGGGACAACTTTCCGGCCAACGCCGTCACCCTGCTCAAGAGCCATCTCCTGTTCCTTCCCAGGGCCGCCTTCGTGGAGCTGGTCGAGGGCAACCCCTCCCTCTGCCTGAACATGCTGGCCGTTCTCTCCATGCGCCTGCGCCAGTTCACCCTCCAGATCGAGAACCTCTCGTTAAAGGAGGTTCCCGGGCGCCTGGCATCCTACCTCCTCTACCTTGCCGAGGAGCAGAATACCGGGGACAAGATCACCCTTGCCATCTCCAAGGGGCAGCTGGCCAGCCTCCTGGGGACCATCCCGGAGACCCTCTCGCGCATCCTTGCAAAGATGAGCGCCGGAGACCTCATCTCCGTCAAGGGCAAGGAGATCCTCATCAAGGATCGGGAAGGGGTCGCGGAACTGGCCCAGAACGGCAAACTTTAACAATTCAAGAAATTGCCCGTTCCTCCATCACGCACCCCGGTGGGGACACCGGATATTCTTCCCCCGGAACGGGCCGGGGCCGCTCCGCATTTGATCCATGAAACGGTAAACCGTTGCCCCTCGTGCCGCCGAGGTTAAGGCATGCAAGTTCTTAACTTGAACCGTATTTATTGTCCCTCCGGTTCATGAATGCGCGAGAAAGACCACGGTCGCCAAATCCGGGCCAAATGATGTTCATTTCAGGAACATGAAAACAATAAGATCCACCAAAAAATAAGTCTGTCCCCTTTTTTCCGCAGCATGGAACATGCGCGACCGGATTGGGAACCGGTTCGCGATCATGGAGCCTCCAAACAACGCCCCCCCGATCATCCGCGAACCGGTACTGTTGGATAGCCGATACCGGTTTCAACGCAACCGTCGGGCATAATCATCGAGTGTGACTGGACCGAATCAGCGAACGGCATCTTCATCTTTAATTTGAGCCGCTCTCCCCGAGGGCCGCGATATGAGCCGTGAAAAGCCCGAGATCCCCCTCCTCGAGTATCTCGGCAAACCGTTTTCCATTCTCACTTTTTTTCTTGTAAAACTCAACGGCAAACTTCACGATTTCAAGGACTTCCTCTTCATCGTAAATTCCCGGCAACTCCTTGGCAAGCCGGGGACGGCGACCGAGCTTTCCCCCGAGCTGCACCTTGAAGCCCTGTTTCTCGAAGGCGATGGTTCCCGAGGGACAGACTTGGGCACATTTTCCGCAGGCAAGGCATGTCGAGAAATCAATGTTCACCCCTTCGCCGGTCAGGGTAATGCTGTTTTCCCCGCAGGCATCAACGCACTCGTTGCAGTTCAGGCAGACCTCTTCCGTAACCTTCGGCAGGGCGGCGCCGATAATCCCCACATCCTTGATCTGGGGCTGGGAACAGCAGTTGGGACATTCGGCAAGGGAGGTCCTGAACTCGTGGTGGTATTTGAGCTTGCCGTCCACGTTTTCCCTGAGAAATGCCGGCAGGTCCGCCTCTTCGAAGATCTTCTCCACTTTCCCGGTGAGGGCGTCGCAGTCCACCGCCCGGTTGGGACACCCCCCGGGCCCGAAACACCCTTCCACCTGGAACCCCTTGATGTCGGACTCCATATTACCAAGGAATCGGGCCTGGGTCGCCTTTACCTCGGCAATGGTAACCCGGGTGCAGCCGGCCTCCGTCGCCTCCCGCTCCACCCTCTTTTTAACTTTTTTTCTAACAAAAAAAGGTACTTTTCCAACGGCCTTCTCGGCCTCGTTCGTCCATTCCATTCGTTTCTCCAAGATCATCAAGGGGATCTCCCCCTCGTTCTTCCGCTGATCCGCGCGGCGGTCCCCTTTCAGCTTATTCCACCCTGCGTCGTCACGGCATTCCGTAATCCGGCTCTCCCGGGAACTCGCCGAAACCGCCCGTTCTCCGGCCGCTCAAAAAATCGGCAACTTATTAAAATAAACCTTATAAATATGTTATCAACTCAACTTTTCGGAAATCACCCTTCCCCGCCTCCAAAACACCCGGGGTAATCTCTGTAGCTCTCAATTCGGCGGGAAGTGGAGATCGTTATCATGGACAATCAACCGTTCCCAAGCGAAACCCGGAAGCCACGTTTTTAATGATATTAAACCGGAAATTAAATAGCCGAACCGGTCGAGCGGCGAGCAATCCATTTACAGGGCGACGCTTACAAAATGGTTGCTGTTTTGCCGGTTTAATAATGACACGTTTCCCCTTCCCGGGCCTTGACTCATGTCAAAAACAGCCGTTGGTGTTGTCGGGAATTGGGACGGATAAAACAATCCGATAACGACTTTTTTCAGCCGATCTTACGGGTGGGAGAACTCCGGCATGGGGGCGGGGTTAAGAGATCCGATCAGTGGGCACCGGGAAGCCTTTACGCTCCGGTTCAGCAGGCAGGGGAGGGTGGTTCCACCCCATTTAGTTTTCATGTTGGTCTTTCCACCGGCGTCAAGCCGGTTTCCGGGAGCGGGCGCCGGGCGTCTCCCCCCCGGTGTCCCGGCGCCCGAGGAGACGGGCGACAACCGTCGAAACCGAAGGAGGGCCGCGACGCTTCCAGGGGACCATCACTGTCTAAGCGTGAAACTTGTAGCCGACGCCGGTAACCGTGATGATGTGCCGGGGGGTGTTGGGGTCCTTTTCGATCTTCTTTCTCAGGCGCTGGACATGGACGTCCAGGGCGCGGCTGTGCTGGTAGAGCTGGGAGTCCCGCCAGACCTGCCCCTGGATAAAATCACGGGTGAGCACCTCCCCCGTATGGGACGAGAAGAGCTCCAGCAGGGCGAACTCGGTCTTGGTAAGTTTCACCTCGCTGCCCTTCACCAGGAGACTGCGGGCCTTGAAATCCATGGAAAGATCCCCGGTCCCGTGCTCCTTTCGGACAGCTCCCCCCCCGCCCCCGTTCATCCGCTTGAGTACGGCCTTGATCCTGGCGGAGAGCTCGAGATAGTTGAAGGGCTTGATGATGTAATCGTCCGCGCCGCACTCGAACCCCAGCACCTTGTCCGATATGCCGTCCCTTGCGGTGAGCATGATGATGGGAAAATCGAACTCCCGCCGCATGATCCGGCAGGCGGAGATCCCGTCCATGTCCGGCAGGTTCAGGTCCAGCAGAAGCAGGTCCGGCCGGTGTTTCCTCGCCGTTTCGATCCCCTCCCTGCCGTCGTGGGCCACGAGAACCCCGTAGCCGTCCAGGCTCAGGTTGCCCTTCACGGTCTGGGCAATATCCCGGTCGTCGTCGACCACGAGGATTGTCGCGGCGGTCTTTTTTTCAACTGTTTCCATCAGGGCATCTCCAGGGCCTGGGTCATTGTTTCATATCCGTCGGTCCGTTTTTCCGTGTCCGCCCCCTGTCCGGCGCTTTCCCGGCCCATGGCGCGCCGCCTTCGCGAGGGGCTTGTCCGGCATCGGGAAAGCCCCCCGCGCCGGCCCTCAACATGGCACGGAAGCGGCCGTTTTTCAAGCGAGAAAGGGACTCCCAGGTGCCGGACTCGACAAGACCGCCCGCCTCCATGACGAGGATGTAATCCGCAGCCCGGACGGTCTCCAGGCGATGGGCGATCACCAGTATGGTCCGTTCTCCCTTTAGACGGTCCACGGCCTCCTGAATTCGCCGTTCGTTCTCCACATCCAGCGCGCTCGCGGCCTCGTCGAGCAGCAGCAGGTCCGGCGAACGCAGGAGAGCACGGGCCAGGGCGATCCGTTGCCGCTCCCCCCCGGAAAGGCGCGCGCCCCGATCCCCCACAACCGTATCAAGCCCCTCGGGCAGGGCCGTGACAAAGTCCAGGGCCGCCGCCACGTCGAGTGCTTGCCGCATTTGCGCCTCATCCGCATCGGGCCTTGCCCAGAGCAGGTTTGCCCGGATGGTATCGTTGAACAGGAAGGTGTCCTGGGGCACGTATCCCACGGCTTTCCGCCAGCCCTGGAGGCGTTCTTCCGTCAGCAGGAGGCCGTCGACGCGGATCTCCCCCAGGGTGGGGGGCATCAATCCCATGACCAGGTCCGCGAAGGTGGTCTTGCCCGCCCCCGAAGGTCCCACGATCGCCGTTGTGCTCCGGGCCGGGATGAAAACATCGAGCCCCTCGAGGACAAAACCTTCCCGCCCCTCCCCGTATCCAAAGGAGACCCCACTGAAGGCGATTCCCTCCACGAGCGGGAGACGGGCGCCCCTGTTCCGGGGAACAAACTCGGCGGCCGCCCGGCACCTCTCCATCATCTCCATGACGGCGGAGAACGCCGGCAGCATGTTGACGATCTGCTGATAATTCTGATGCAGGGCGGAAACCCTCGGCAGGATGCGTGAAAAGAGGTACAAGAGCACGAAGAGGCGAGCCGGCGCAAGTTCCACCAACTCCACGGCAACGTAGAACAGGCAGGCGATACAGACAACCGCCCCAACGGTGCTGAGCCCGGCGGAGGCCGCGCGGATCGTCGCGAATCGAACCTGCTCCCTTTCCGAGGTCGATGCCGCGTTTTGAAAACTCTCGATATGGCGCGCCTCCCCCCCAAGGCTCTTGGCGATCTTCATCCCCCCCAGGTATTCCGTCACCACCTCGAAGATCCCCCGGTTCGTCTCATGCATGGCCGTGCCCAGTTCCAGCGCCTTGCGGTTCAGGGGCCTGAGCAGCAGCAGCATCCCCCCCGCGCACAGGGTCACCACACCGGCCATGACGGGGGCCATCACAAAGGAGAGGAGCACATGGACCGCGAGGATCACCCCCGATCCCAGCAGGTTCAGGAACGAATGGGTTCCGATCCCGACCTTCCGTATGGTCGTGGTCAGTATCTGGGTAAGGTCCGAAGGGCGGATACGGGCCAGGAAGAGCCAGCCCGCACGGACAACCGCCTCGTACAGGCGGTTTCTGAGGAAACGGGTATACCCCTGCTGAATGCGCGTGTTCAGGACCCCCTGGGCAAAGTTGAGCAGGGCATGAAACGCGACGATCAGGACGTAGACCAGCAGCACGTTGAATAGATCCGGTGTCCATCCCGCCTTTTCAAACAGCGTCGAGGCGAGGGCCGCACCGCCCCCGTCGCCCCCGTCGCCCCCGTCGCCGGCCAATCCGGCAAACCGCAGCATGGGAATCAACATCAGGATGCCGGCCCCCTGGGTCAGCCCCTGGAGTATCAGGATGCAGACCGCAGCCCCCGCCCCGGCACCGGAATAGCCGAACAAGGTGCCCAGGTAGTCCCGAATCCCCCTCGCTACCCCTTTATCCGCAGAAGGCACTGCGTCCCCCGTCCCTGCTCGCTCCATACTCACCCTCCCATTCCCGTTCTCATATTCTCCCGGCCCCGACCGGGCTCTCGCGGGGCGCGGGCCTTATTACGGAAGTTGGACGGGA
>PPCM01000353.1_pt1 | contig 49267 bp, 42 predicted proteins | sample 1555541 | NCBI WGS metagenome assembly PPCM01 (sample SAMN05284479, study PRJNA326546) | Marine sediment metagenome, whole genome shotgun sequencing project. | isolation source: marine sediment | place: Germany: Wadden Sea | collected 2012-09-05
AAGGGGCTGTCTCAGAATAAATTCTGGGATTGCCTTTTTCTTTTATCTAGTTTTATAAATCGCTTCAGCCATCATACTTTCGAAAAATAACCTGATTCCCGGGTTGCAAATCTAAAGCGGACCTTTCCATTTCTAGTTTCTTAAGTCTGAAATATATGCCGCAAGGATGACCTCTCCATCAGAACACTTTTTCTAAAGCATAATGACTTTCACTCTCTTTTCAAAAGCAAGAAAAAACGGACGATTTTCATGTGATTACTCACCTGAAAGGGTCCGTTTTCCTGTATAATTAAGGTATCTGACAACCTAAAAATACAGGAGAATTATACCATGATAAAGACAAGTAAACAACTCACTTTGCCACTTAATCTTGAAGTGCTTATTCCAGATGATGATTCTGTTAGAATCCTTAGCATGATTGCTGATGAGCTAGATTACACATCTCTTTATAATACCTACTCTAGGCTTGGTTCAAAGCCAAAGAACTCACCAAAAACTTTATTCAAGATACTCGCTTATGGTGCCTCACAGACTGTAACATCAACAAGAAAGCTTGAACAAGCTTGCAAAAGAGATATTAACTATATGTGGCTACTAGAAGATGAAAGCGTTCCAGACCACAATACTCTAGCTAGATTCAGATCTGAACGGTTACCCTTGGTTGTAGATGATTTGTTTTATCAGTTTATTAGTCTTCTTTATGACCTAGAAGAGATACAGCATGACCACCTCTTTATTGATGGCACTAAACTTGAAGCTAACGCCAATCGTTATACCTTTGTTTGGCGAAAGGCAGTTGAAAAGAATGAAATCAAGCTTCATGAAAAAGTCGACAAGCTGCTGATTAGCCTAAAAGAGGTTTATGGTTTTAGTGGGTCTCTAAGTGGTGAAGACTATTTAAGTCTACTAAAAGAAATGAAAGACTATATGGATCAATACAAAGAAGATAAGCAGCTAAGCTTTGTATATGGTAAAGGAAAAAGAAAAACACCCTTTCAAAGAGATTATGAAAGTGTCCAAGCCTTCCTCGAAAGACAAGAACGTTATAACTTAGCTGCCAGACTTTTTAATGGTCGTAATAGTTATTCAAAAACAGATTCAGATGCTACTTTTATGCTTATGAAGGAAGATCATATGAGAAACAGCCAGCTCAAGCCTGGCTACAACCTACAGATTGGTGTAGAAAATGAGTATATTATAGCCGCTGAAACTTATAGCCATAGAAACGACCAGCTCACCCTTGTACCTTTCCTTAACCATATCCAGGCACAGTTAAAGGTGCGTCATAAAGATATCGTAGCTGATGCAGGCTATGAGAGCGAAGAAAACTACAATCATTTAGCCCAAAACAGTCAAACCGCCTATATCAAACCATCTAACTATGAACAGCAAAAGAAAAGTAGCTTCAAAAATAAAATCGGACGACGAGAGAATATGACCTACTGTGAAGAAGGTGATTACTATCTTTGCCATAACAAGAAGAAGCTTAATTACACTCACGATAAAAAGAAAACTTCTGCTTCTGGCTATGAAACACAATCAAAGGTATACGAGTGTGAAGATTGCAGTAACTGCAATGTGAAGTCGAAGTGTACAAGGGCCAAGGGTAATCGTAGGTTGGAGGTAGCTACAAAGTTCTATGAAATGAGACAAGAATCACATGCAAACATTACAAGTGAAAAAGGTATTCTTTACAGAATGAATAGATCTATACAAGTAGAAGGTGCTTTTGGTGTACTAAAAGAAGATTATAGCTTTAGAAGAGTAAGCATGAGAGGAAAAGAGAAAGTCAGGACTGAAATCCTCCTCATGTGTTTTGGTTACAATATCAACAAACTCCACTCAAAAACAGTAAATGGAAGGCTCAAAACTAGACTTCATAAGTCTAAAAAAGATGCTGCATAAAATGTGCAAGTGAATATCTCATAATAAGGTGCTAAGTTTTAGGACCTCTTATTAGTCATGTTTAAAAACTACTAATACTACCAAAATAATGACTTCTATGCACAAGAAAAGACCTATCTCAGATTTTTCATTCTGAGACAGGCCCTTTTACAATCTACCTATCTAACTTACTTACTATCTAACTATCTAATTACTGACTTACACTATAGTTAGGTGCTTCTTTAGTAATCTGAATATCATGTGGATGAGATTCCTTAAGAGATGCAGCTGTGATTTTCACAAACTTACCATCTTCAATAAGTGCCTCTATACTAGCTGTACCACAATAACCCATACCTGCTCTCAAGCCACCAATAAGTTGATAAACTGTATCTTCAAGAGGACCTTTATAAGCTAATCGTCCCTCAACACCTTCCGGAACAAGTTTCTTTACATCACCTTTGTCTGCTTGGAAATAACGGTCTTTACTCCCCTTTTCCATAGCGCCAAGTGAACCCATTCCGCGGTAAACTTTGTATTTTCTACCTTGGTATAACTCTGTATCTCCAGGGCTTTCATCACATCCAGCAAACATGCTACCCATCATACAAGTAGAGGCGCCTGCAGCAATGGCCTTAACAACATCACCAGAATACTTAATGCCACCATCAGCAATGATTGGTACACCATAAGGCTTTGCACCTTCATAACAATCGTTAATTGCTGTGATTTGAGGTACACCAACGCCTGCAACAACTCTTGTTGTACAGATTGAACCAGGTCCAATACCAACTTTAACTGCGTCAACGCCTGCTTCAATCAAAGCAACCGTTGCTTCTTTAGTAGCTACGTTACCTGCAATAACTTGTAGATCTGGAAAAGCCTTCTTAATTTTCTCAACAGCTGAAATTACACCAGCAGAATGACCGTGAGCTGTATCAATAACGATAACATCCACTTTTGCATCATTTAGAGCTTTAACTCTGTCTAACATGTCTCCTGTGATACCAACACCAGCACCAACTCTAAGTCGTCCTTGCTCATCTTTAGTTGAATAAGGGTATAATATAGCTTTCTCAATATCTTTGATTGTGATAAGCCCAGCGAGATTACCATCATTGTCTACAATCGGTAATTTCTCAATACGATATTTACCTAGTAATTTCTTAGCTTCTTCTAATGTGGTACCTTCTGGCGCAACAATTAGATTTTCTGTAGTCATCACTTCTTTAATTTTCTTATTGTAGTCTGTTTCAAATCGGAGATCACGGTTGGTTAAGATACCAACGAGTTTTTTTGAGTTTTCTTCAGTAATTGGAACACCTGATATACGGTATTTTGCCATGAGTTCATTAGCTTCATAAACAAAATGTTCAGGGGTTAAAGAGAAAGGATCGGTAATAACACCGTTTTCAGATCTTTTAACACGGTCTACTTGATCTGCTTGTTGCTCTATTGACATGTTCTTATGAATAACACCTATACCGCCTTGTCTTGCCATAGCAATAGCCATTCTCGCTTCGGTTACAGTGTCCATACCAGCACTAAGTAGTGGTATATTTAAACGAATCTTTTTAGTAAGGTTAGTACTTAAATCAACTTCTTTTGGTAGCACTTTAGAGTGTGCTGGAATTAGTAGTACATCATCAAAAGTTATGCCTTCTTTAACAATCTTTTGCATGTGTTTCTGCCTCGCTTTCGGAACAAAGGTTTTGGGGAACATGTAGTATTGTTAGATACAATATATAATTAAGAATAGAGCACTTTAAGGACTCTATTCTTATATTTCACTATCAATATTATTTTGAGAGTTTAGCAGAGAATCTGCTATTTGTCAATATCTTTCTCATCAACAATCATAAGACTTAAATTCTTAGATAGATCAAGTACTTCAATTATCTCCATCGTTGCCTCTTCATAAACTCTAACAGTTGGTCTAGTTGGGAAACTCTCATTGATGGATGTCACAATAGCCGATCTTCCATCACTTAGGACAACACCTGTTGACACAGGATATGGGGAGATTGATTTTCTAAACACTTTAATGATTTCTGGATCAAACCAAGTATAAGCTCTTGATACAATCAATTCGATGATTTCATAATGTCTCATCTTCATACCATGAGGTAGATTATATAGTAGATTGTCGTACTCATTTGCTATAGCAACAATTCTTGCAAATTCATGAATCGACGTATTCTTCTTACCAAGGGGGAAGCCTGTTCCATCGTAATGTTCATGATGGGTCAATGCCACATTGGCAGCCAACAAAGAAGAATCTGGCATATTCTTAATCACTTCATAACCATATCTCACATGTTGTTTATATATCTTTAGTTCATTGTCAATATAGTCTTCCCTATAACGACTGATTTCATAATCAATCTGAGTTTTACCAACATCATGTAACAAGGCACCAAGGGCCAGGTGTTTAAGTTGTGCATCATTATAGGACATCTTCTTACCAATGAGTAGGGAAATGACACAGACATTGATGGCATGAAGGTGCATGTACTCTTCTCTGGATCGAATCTCTTGTAAACTCACCATAACATGGGGGTTACTAACAACCTCATCAATAATAACTTCAACCTTCTCAATAATAGCATCACTGGCATTAAAATAACCTGAACGCATTTTACTCATGCTCTCAGTCAGCATTTTCTTAGTTTCAATACGGGTCGACTCACTAATAACCGACTCTATTTCAATACCTTCTGACAACTCATCTTGTATGTAGATATGGTCAATTTCAATGCTCTTAATTTTATCGATAAAACCATTGGTTAATTTGGTCTCTTCTTTTAGTAATATGACACCATTTTGTGTGTAGATTGGTTTAGCCAAAACCATATCAATTTTAAGTTTATCTACTGGTACCTGTCTCATAAAAGGTCCGCCTCAATCCGATTATTTTTTGATGACTCTTGGTATATATGCTTTAATGGCTTTGAATAACTGCTCATTTGGTTCGATAATAAGTTTAATACGTTCTTTACCATGTTCATAGATGACACCATAAGTATTCTCATTAATAGTACCAGAACTAAAATCGTAGAATTTCGTGTAACGGCTCACTTCATGCTCATACTCTTTATTGCTTAAGGGTACCATAGTAATAAAATCTTTCACGTTAACTGATAAGACGTGTTTCCTCTTAGTTTTATATAGAATCTTATCCACATCTAAATCACCATTAGTGAAAATGTATTCAAATTCTAAGTTCAATCTTCTGTTAAAATGAAATACCAAAAAACCAATAATGATTATTATGGGTAAAATAAAGGCTGTAATTGCTTCTATCATCATTGCAACCAATATAAGCACAACACCGGCAATAATAATCCCTACTTTTTTGAGGAAATCTTTTTTGTTGGGTTGTCTAGCTATGAGTTGCTCGTTAAATACATCATTCATTTGTTTCTCTCCTAACCACAATTATTGTCTCTATTATATATGATTGCCACTGTCGTTACAACACTTAAGACAAGATATATGCCTTTGAATCTGTTGGAATAAAAAGAGGACCACATAAAATGTGATCCTCAATTTTTCAAATAATTACATCATACCCATTCCTGGTGCACCGCCGCCCATTGGTGGCATTGGATTTTCTTCTGGAATATCTGCAACAACTGACTCAGTTGTTAATAGTGTTGATGCAACAGAAGTAGCATTTTGAAGTGCACTTCTTGTTACTTTGGCTGGATCTATAATACCTTCTTCAACCATATCAACGTATTTTTCAGTTAAGGCATTAAAACCAACACCTTTGTCTGATTCACTTACTTTATTCACAACCACTGATCCTTCAAGACCTGCATTTGCAACAATTTGTCTTAATGGTGCTTCAAGTGCTTTATAGATAATACTAGCCCCTGTTTTCTCATCACCTTCTAGACCTGTTATAAGGTTGTCTAACTCTTTTTGAATGTGAACGTATGCTGTACCGCCACCTGCAACAATACCTTCTTCAGCAGCAGCTCTAGTCGCTGCAAGTGCATCTTCCATTCTAAGTTTCTTCTCTTGCATCTCGGTTTCAGTCGCTGCACCAACTTTAATCACTGCAACACCACCTGATAATTTAGCAAGTCTTTCTTGTAACTTCTCACGATCAAAGTCAGATGTCGTTTCTTCAATCTGTAATTTGATCTGAGCAACCCTTGCCTTGATTTCATCATGGCTACCTGCACCATCAACAACAATTGTATTTTCTTTTTGAACTTTAACTGACTTAGCTCTACCAAGCATATCAATTGTTGCTTCTTTAAGGTCAAGACCAACTTCTTCTGAAATCACTGTTCCACCTGTGAGGATAGCGATATCTTGAAGCATAGCTTTTCTTCTATCACCAAATCCAGGTGCTTTAACAGCAACACAGTTAAACGTACCTCTAAGTTTGTTAACAACAAGTGTTGCTAATGCTTCACCTTCAACATCTTCTGCGATGATGAGTAATTTGGCTCCTGATTGTACAATTTGCTCAAGAATTGGTAAAATCTCTTGAATATTTGCAATCTTCTTATCTGTAATTAGAATGTATGGATCGTCTAACAAGGCTACCATTTTATCCATATCTGTTGCCATGTACGGTGATAAGTAACCACGGTCAAACTGCATACCTTCAACCACTTCAAGTTCTGTCACCATTGTTTTGGATTCTTCTATTGTAATAACACCATCAGCTGAAGCTTTCTCCATTGCATCTGCAATAAGTTTACCAACTTCATCATCACCTGCTGAGATTGCTGCAACTTCTGCTATTTGATCCTTGCCAGATAAAGTCTGACTCATATCCGCAATAGATGCAACAGCTTTTTCAGTGGCTGCTTTCATACCTCTTCTTAAGATAATTGGGTTTGCACCAGCTGCTATGTTCTTAATACCTTCAACAATCATAGCCTGAGCTAAAACAGTTGCAGTTGTTGTACCATCACCAGCTACATCATTGGTCTTAGTTGCAACTTCTTTAACTAATTGTGCACCCATGTTCTCAAAAGCATCTTCTAGTTCGATTTCTTTTGCGATTGTCACACCATCATTTGTAATGAGCGGTGACCCAAATTTCTTATCAAGTACAACATTTCTTCCTTTTGGTCCAAGTGTTACCTTAACTGTATTCGCTAATTGATTTACGCCTGATTCTAAAGCTGCTCTAGCTTCAGCACCAAATTTAATATCTTTTGCCATAACTGCCTCCCTATTCTACTACTGCTAAAATATCATTTTGTTTAACAATGATGTATTCTTGACCAGCTACCTTAACTTCTGTACCTGAATACTTTGAATAAATTACTTTGTCGCCAACCGCTACTTGCATAACGATTTCTTTGCCTTCAACATTGCCACCTGGTCCAACTGCTACCACTTCCGCCTCTTGTGGTTTCTCTTTAGCTTGACCTGGTAAAACAATGCCTGACTTAGTGGTTTCAACTGCTTCTAATTGCTTTAATATAACACGGTCATTTAAAGGTTTTAAATTCATGATTTGCCTCCTCAATTGTTATTGTTAGCACTCACTTAAAAAGAGTGCTAGTTGATGCCTATATTTTATAAAAAACTGGCTCAAAAATCAAGACCTAAATCCGATATTTTACAAAGTTTTTATATAATGATAAAAAAGATACTGCTGGGCCAGTCCGCCAAGCTTGCCATAGAGCTTTTCAGCCAATGATAACATCTGGGTATCTGATAGTTTGTCTTCTTTAGAATAGAGGTGATTCATTATCCTTTTCATCCAAACATCTAGCGGGAAAACATCCATCTTATGAAAACCGAATAGTAAAACACAATCTGAGACCTTACGTCCAACACCTTTAACACTCATAAGCGCTTCCCTGGCTTCTTGTGTATCCTGATTATACATAGACTCAAGCATCACCTGTTTAGAGACAACTTTATGTATAGCATCCACTAAATAAGGCGCTCGAAAACCAACCTTAAGTTCTCTAAACTCTGCCTCTGTTACATGAGCCAATTGCTGGGGACTTGGAAATTGATTGAACTTACCAAACTCATCTTCTTGTTCTGTGCCGTAGATTGTAGAAAGACGATTAACTAAAACCTTAATTTGGGGCATTGACTTGTTCTGAGACAATATGAAAGTAATCAGCATTTCAAAAGGCTCTTGCCTAAGGATTCTAATCCCTTGTTTATGTTCAATTGCCTCTGCCAATCTCGGTTCCTTTTCTATTAGCAACTTTTTGAATTGCCCATAATCACTTTTCAAATCAAAGTAGTTGATCCAAAGCTTATTGTAATCCTCGTCTGAACATAAGAACTCAATATCCTTACCCTTTTGGACAACTCTGACCCTTTTACCAAAGCCGATAACATCGTACTGATAATCATCTAGTTTGCTGTAGCGAAAAGCTTGACCACACTCTAAAATATGTTCTATATCAAAATGATTATTGCTAATCCTCATAATCTTACTCCTACATAATTCTCTTGTATGCTATACTATATTCAATTACACACTACACATCTTACCATAAGATACAACAAAGGAGTACATTAATGGCAAAAGAAGAGATATATACCATACCCGTCACAGATGCATTTAATGAAGAATGTGAATGTCCCCTGTGTCACCTATATCAAAAATTAGAAAAGGACAGCGTTGATTTTGTCCTTGGTCCATCTTACATGGAGGTAGATGTTCGTGGTTATACCAATGAACATGGCTTCTGCCGAACTCACTTCACCCAGTTATACGCTGAGAGCAATCGTTTAGGTGTTGCTTTGATGTTAGAATCCCATATGAAGAAGATTCGTGAAGACCTTAAGAAACATATGAAACGAGGTCCAAAGGCTAGCGTTTTCTCCCGAAAGAAAAAAGAGCCTAACACTGGTGTCAGCTCATATACAGGACAACTTATTCATGATTGTTATATTTGCCACCGTGTGGATGACTTCTTCAATCGTTATGTAGATACCTTCTTCTATTTATGGAAGAAAGAAGAGAAGTTCCGTAAACATTTTGAAACAGGAAAAGGCTTTTGTCTACAACACTTTGGTTTGCTCTACGATATCGCACCCAATCATCTTAAGCAAAATCAACTAGAAAGCTTCACAGAGATTCTTGTTAAACAACAAGAAGAAAATTTTGATCGCGTTATTGAAGATATTGAATGGTTCATTACAAAGTTTGACTATCGTTTTGAAAAAGAACCTTGGAAAAACTCAAAAGACGCCATTATCAGATCTATCGAAAAAGTCGCTAGCTTCAAGGTCCTTAACTAGGGTTGTCTTCAACATGTTGATTTAATTGCATAATATGAACTTCTGTTGTCTTAATTGATTCTTCGCTTTTATTGAGGTAGACTTGACGTTCTTTAGACTGTCTAGCAACATCGTGGATCATATCACTAATACTTGAAAGAGCAATACTTTGCTCTTTCATTTGCGTTTTGGCAATATCTGAAGAAGTCTTAACAAATTCAATACGATCGCCTAGAATATCAAAATTCTCAGTAACTTGTAAATTGGTTGTTGTTAAATCTTCTCCCTCAGTACTCATTTTTGACATCTCAACTTCTATGTTATTAACACCTTGTGATACGGATTGGATTTTCTCGCTGATTGTCGCCACGGCATCGTCAGTCTGCTCTGATAGCTTCTGTATTTCTGTTGCAACAACTGCAAAGCCTTTACCAGCCTCACCAGCTCTTGATGACTCAATTCTAGCATTAAGGGCTAGCAACTTGATGTTGGCAGATATATCACTTATTAAATCTGTTACAGATTCTACCTCCAAAGATAAAGTAGATAGGTCAGCTAACTTCTTCATAACCACCTTAATCTCTTCAATGAGCTCGTTTGATACATCAAGATGTCCATCCAACTTGATTCTAGCTGTACTGGTCGCCTTATACATATCATTGGTGGCTACCACATAACTGTCAAATTGCTCTAAAAGAGATTTGGTTATAGCATTCATTTCTTCTACACTGGCATCTATACTAACAATGTGGTCATCCACATTAGAATCAGATTCATGAAGTTCATGCATATTACTTAGCAACTCATTACTTATAACAGCCAATTGGCTACTTACCCCTTGAATATCTTTGGTTATTTTTCTATTCAATGACAATTCTTCATCAAAATCTTTTAGTAACTGTTGATTCTCAGCTTCTCTGCCCTCAAGTTCATTAATCATCACTTGCATCTTATGATTAGCCGTTGCTGCTTTGGCCTTACTAAAGCCACCCAACATGGCAAATAGACCTAAAAATATAGGGGCTGAGTCTATCATATATAACAATGGATTTTGCTCATGAAGAACCATGATTTGTTGGGGTGATAGGGATACATCTTTAATAATGGACTCTAAGACAAGGGCTCCAATTGGAAAACAGACACCAAATAAGAAACCTATAATTGTGTATATAATAATAATTCTTGTTCGTATATAAAAAAGACTGCGAGTTTTTTGGGACATACTTCTCCTCCTAAACCTCTCACAGCCTTATAACCGTAGTATAACATAAGGTCACTTTCCTAACAACTATACTTTCTTAACAATGATACTTCTCTAGTAATTTTCTAAAGGCATTTTCAAAGTGCTCATTCATCGACTTATCTCTCTTCTTAGGTCCCTTGTGCCTCTTCTTCTTCATTCGAATTTCTTTATGTAGATGTCGCTCAAATAGAAGTTGATCAATATTGTTGACTGTGTACTCTCGGCCATTAGCATCAATAACATAAGCTCCCTTAGATAGAACCAAGGAAGCTAATCCATAGTCATTCGTCACAACAACATCACCCTTTACGGTTCTATTAACAATAGCCAAATCTGCTGAATCAATACCTTGATCAACGGTCACAACTATAACACCTTCGTGACGTATCACATGATTAAAATCTACTACAACAATTATTTCCATTTTAAATGCCTTACCCACACGAATGACTTCATCTTTTACTGGGCATGCATCTCCATCAACGATAATTTTCATCTTTCACCTCTCTGTCAAATAGTCTATCATACTCTCATAAATGTGCAACTTATAGTAAGCATAAAATAAAATATTCTATTCATCCCACCCTATTTATGGTAAGCTATATTTTTAGGCTTCTATTCAGTTGACTCGGAAGGATATAACATGATACAGCTTACATTGCCATGGATTAAAAATTATGCTCAGAATGACCGTCGCTTTAGGGATGGCTTTTTGTTGTACCAAAAGGATGGCGTCATAGGTGTTGAGGCTCGTTCAAAAAATGGTCTCACCATCAAAATCAAAGATAAAACTGAGACAACCTATTCACCAACTGTCTATTTCTATAAAGACACTGGTACCTTTAAATATGCAAAATGTACCTGTAGGCAAGGCCAACCTTGCGAACATGTAATTGGTGCTTTGTTGTACATTCTCTATAAAAAGGAATCTTTAACAGACACCCTTGCAGAAAATGAAACTCAGAAAATGTTTGATTCTTTCCAAGAAGTGGTCATCTATTCAAGTGGACCAAATCACAAAAGGTTGTTGGCTTTAGATGTCATCTTCCACCCACGTAATGCTCATAGCAATACTCAATCCACTGGCATCTCACTGAAAATTCATTTCCATAACAGTTATTTAGTCAAAAATATCGAACATTTTGTTGACGCTGTAGTCCACGGAAAGTCTTATGAGTGTGGTAAACAGTTGACCTATTCACCAAATCAATTCTTCTTTGATGAGACTGACCTCAAAGTTATACACTTACTTTATGATTATTATCAGACCAGGTCACATATGGCTGCTGGTCTTAATACACATACCTTTACATCCTTAAAATCCTCTTACCAACAACTTCCAAGTACTTATGTAGGGAGACTACTAGATATACTCGTTCTTAGCAGTTTCCATATTGACTATGATGGTCTTTTCTTTAAGTCACAGGACATAGCAAGTTCTGTAGAAGTGGATTTTTACATGCAACGTGAAGCAGATGGCTATTTACTATCTGTTAATACCTATGATGTCTTCTTTCCACTAACTACTGACTTTTCTTATGTTTTCTATAATAACCAAATTTCTTCAATTGATTGTGATGAAAAAGAAGCTTTCAAATTGATGTGTCATTATCTTGCAGATAAGTCCTTGTTATTTGAACCCGATCAAATAGAAGATTATATCAATAAAATCCACCCTGTATTTGAACTTATTGGCTATGTTCATCTGGACGAAGATCTAAAAACAGCCATTGAAACATACCCTCTAAAGTCAAGTTTGTATATTGAAAAAGACCATGACCAGGTCTGTGTTAAACTAACCCACGAATATGGGCCATACAAGTTTAATCCTTTAGTGGAAGATACAATTGAAACAGATGGTTTTATCTATATCCGACGTAATTTGGAAAAAGAGGCTCAGATAGACAGGTATATCTATAAACCTAAACATACTATCGAAAAAGGTAAACTGATCTATGCCAATGAGGAAGCCCTCTTTATATTTGTAGACACACTTTTACCAAAATTAAGTAGTTTATGTAACATCTACTATTCTGATGATTTTAAGACAACTTATCTTAAATCTCAGAAAAAATTGGTCAGCACTATTCAAATGAATCAAGGCAATGATTTTCTGACTTTAGATTTTGAACTTGAAGATGTTTCACCAGAAGAGTTACGGGCCTTATTGGCAGCTGTTCAAGAGAAGAAACACTATTATAAATTAAAAGACGGTTCCTTCTTCAACATTAACAATCAGCTCATTGAACAAGTCACCGCTTTAGACCGTCATTTTGGTCTACGATTAGAAGATGGGCCACTTATTGAGACTTCTTTGGCCAATGCCTTCTATCTGAATCAACTTATGGATGGCATGGGTATTGCCAGTAACTATGATAAGGCATTTCAAAGGATCATTTCAGACTTATCCAATTATGATGCTCAAACTGTTCAAGTGCCTGCTACACTTTCTGATACACTACGTGATTACCAAAAGACTGGTTTTAGGTGGTTAGAAGGTCTTAGGCGTTACCATTTAGGTGGTATTTTAGCTGATGACATGGGTCTTGGTAAAACCCTTCAAGCAATCACTTTAATTCTAAAACAAGACAGTGACTTACCAACACTAGTTGTTGCTCCAACTTCATTAATCTATAACTGGGAAGAAGAAATTCATAAGTTTGCACCTAGCTTACACACCAAAACAATCGTTGGTACTAAAAACGCTAGAATGGCTCAGATCAAATCTATCGCTCCAAAAGAAGTCATTATAACCTCTTATGGTTCCTTAAAAAGAGATATGATCCACTATGATGTTGAATTTGAATTCTGTATTATAGACGAAGCACAACACATTAAAAACCCTAAGTCTCTTAACGCTCAGGTTGTTAAAAAGGTACCCTCCAAACACCGTTACGCTCTTACTGGTACACCTATTGAAAACACCTTAACGGAGTTGTGGTCGATCTTCGACTTCATACTTCCTAATTACTTATTGTCCCATGAACACTTTATGAAACAGTTTGAAAGACCAATAGTTAAGGAACACGATATTGCAGCCTTAACCCAACTCAATCAATTAACCAAACCCTTTATCCTAAGGCGTCTTAAAGAAGATGTTTTGACTGAGTTACCACCTAAGATTGAAAGTAAGGTTAGTGTAGAACTCAGCACTCATCAGAAAAAACTATATACAGCCTATGTACAACAGGCCAAAAATGACGTGAGTGCTTATAGCCATTTACCAGGCGGTCAAAGAAATATGAAGATCTTGTCTGTATTAACACGCTTAAGACAATTATGTTGCCATCCAAGCCTTTTTATTGGAGATTACAACCATGGATCTTCTAAGTTAGATCTATTACTTGAATTATTACAAGACAGTATTGAAGGTGGTCATAGGGTACTTGTATTCTCCCAGTTCACTTCCATGCTTGGCATCATCCAAGATGTGTTAGACAAACACCACATAGATTATTTCTATATTGATGGTTCAGTTCCTCCGATCAAAAGGCAACAAATGGTCCATGATTTTAACAATGGTCTTAATGACGTCTTCCTAATATCACTTAAAGCTGGTGGTACTGGTCTTAATTTAACTGGCGCTGATGTGGTTATCCATTATGACCCTTGGTGGAACCCAGCAGTTGAGAACCAAGCCACTGATAGGGCTTACAGAATTGGTCAAAAGAACCGTGTCCAGGTCTACAAACTTATTACAGCCGGGACCATTGAGGAGAAGATTTACCAACTCCAACAAAAGAAACATGATTTAATTGATAGTGTCATCAAGCCTGGTGAGACCTTCATTCAAAAATTGAGTACTAACGAGTTAGAGTCCTTGTTTGAAGATTATAGGTTTTAGTAGTTAGGTAGTTATAAGTTAGGTAGTCGGATAGCAAATAAAGTAAAAAAAGGGAGTATCTTAACATTCACTTTGAATGTTAGGATACTCCTCTTATTTTTATAGTCTGTTGTAGATATCCCAGATCAGTTTCTCAGATGCTGGCCACCCAAGACATGGGTCTGTGATGGATTTACCATATACACCACCGTCAATAGGCTGATTTCCTTCTTCGATGTAACTTTCTATCATTAGGCCTTTGACCAAAGATTTTAACTCATCATCATATGCCCGGTTACGTAGGACTTCCATAGCGATTCTCGGCTGTTGTGCATACCTCTTATTAGAATTGGCATGGTTCAAATCAATAATCACACTTGGATAATCAAGACCTCGTTCTCTATATAGGTTGTTTAAATGTTTTACATCCTCATAATGGTAATTCGGGAAGTTTCGCCCATATTGGTCCACATAACCTCTCATAATACTATGAGCTAATGGGTTACCAGGTGTATCCACCTCATGGGCCCTGTAAATAAATGTATGCTCAATTTGGGCTGCCTTAATAGCGTTAAGCATTACACTGACATCTCCACTAGTTGGGTTTTTCATACCTGAAGGAATATCAAGGCCAGATATAGTAAGTCGATGTTGCTGGTTCTCAACTGATCGTGCTCCAATAGCTACATAAGCCAGTAAGTCTTCTAGGTAAGCATAGTTGTCAGGATATAACATCTCATCTGCACATGACAAGCCTGTTTCTTCAATAGCTCTAATATGTAACCGTCGAATAGCAAGAATTCCTTCATACATATTGGACTTCTTATTGGCATCAGGTTGGTGAACCATGCCTTTGTATCCTTCTCCAGTGGTTCTTGGTTTATTGGTATAGATTCTAGGAATGATGATAATTTTGTCTTCAATTTCCTTCTGGATTTTACCTAATCGATGTACATAATCAATAACAGATTCTTCATTATCTGCTGAACATGGTCCTATTATCAAGATAAATCGATCATCTTTACCCTCAAAGACATCTCTGATCATTTCATCACGTTGTTTTTTTATTTTAGCCCCAGCTTCAGATAAAGGTAACATCTCAATAATCTCTGCAGCTGAAGGTATTGCTTGTATAAACTTAAAACTCATAGTGTTCCTTTCGACAATCTTCATTTTTACCCATTATAGTGAGTTTTTATACAAAACACAAGGGTTAATTGAGAAGCAACTCAATCAACCCTTAACTATTCATACTTATTTAATAAGCGATCCTGCCACATCTGGAACAATGGTTTGTTCTTCAAATGGAGGTCGGATATAGGTCCCCTCTTCCTGACGAGGAGGTAACTCTATCTTCTCAGGTGTTGTATCTTGATAGTTGATCTTACTTAAGAAGTGAGAGATACAATTGATTCTAGCATGTTTCTTTATATTGGCTTCTACAACAAACCAAGGTGCTTGTTTAATATCTGTGTAAGCAAACATGTTATCTTTCGCCTTAGAATATTCAACCCAGTGTTTACGAGATTCCACATCCATTGGACTAATCTTCCATCGTTTGGTTGGATCGTTAATACGATCTTGGAAACGACGTTCTTGCTCATCATCACTTACTGAGAACCAGTATTTAATTAGGATAATACCAGAACGTACTAACATTTTTTCAAATGCTGGACATGATCTTAAGAACTCTTCGTATTGATCGTCTGTACAAAAGCCCATAACTTTCTCAACACCAGCTCTGTTATACCAACTTCTGTCAAACAATACAATCTCACCAGCTGCGGGCAAATGAGGTACATATCTTTGGAAATACCATTGAGTTTTTTCTTTTTCAGTTGGAATACCAAGAGCAACTACTTTACAGACCCTAGGGTTCAGTTTCTCAGTGATACGTTTTATAACGCCACCTTTCCCTGCTGCATCTCTACCTTCAAAGATAACAACAACTCTGACACCTTCTGCTTTAACCCATTCTTGCAACTTAACTAACTCAATTTGAAGTTCTGCTAATTTAGCTAAATATACTTTGTTGGAAATCTTATTCTTGTTTTTTGGCATAAGTACCTCCCGAATATGCATGGCATATGATTGTATTTAGTTAAAAGGGTCAACGATAACCTAGATTAACTATCTACTCATATTTTATCATAAACACAGTAAGAAGAAAAACATAGATTCCCACTGTATGTATATAATGACATAGCCTATGTAAGATGGTTGCTTTTTTGAGCTATTTCGGCTATACTCGTGGTAGCATATTGAAGGAGAAACAATTTGATTAATAACATTAGCATTATCCTTTTGGTCACCATAAACTGTGTCGCATTTGTGTTATATGGTGTGGATAAAATAAAGGCCGTCAATAATGAGTGGCGAATATCTGAAAAGCGACTTTTAAGGATTTCTTTAATGGGACCTTTTGGCTCTTACCTTGGTATGAAGCTCTTTAGGCATAAAGTAAAAAAACCTAAGTTTTACGTAGGGATTCCTTTTTTCGCAATTGTACAATTAATTGTGATTGCACTAATTATATGGATTGTATAAGTAAAGCTACACCTTGCGGTGTAGCTTTTTTAATTGCTATTTGTTTTGAAATAGAAGGTGATGATCCCCTTCTCATAGGTCACACCATAAGGAAATTGATGTTTTTCTAGAATGGATTTAACAATTGAGAGCCCTAAGCCACTTCCGCCTGAATATCTGCTCCTTGATGGGTCAACCCTAAAGAAACGATCCCAAATTTTCTCAAGTTCATCTTCAGTTATATCCTCACACACATTAGAAATCTTAAACTCACCATTATAGACAATATCTATCTTTGAACCTTCTGGTGCATAATTCATGGCATTCCCTATGAGGTTACTAAGCACTGAGCTTAATGTGCTTTCATCACCATAGATTGGGTTATCATCTGTAATCTTCAATCCAACCTCTAACTCCTTAGTCTCAATTAGGTACTCAAGTCGACCCAATACATCACTAATAATTGGAGACAAAGTAATAGGCTTATGAGATAGTACATAGGTTGGTGAATCTATTTTGGATAGCTCATTAAGCTTTACAATTAACTGATCCATATGCCGTACTTCATCCAATAAAATAGATGTACACTTTAGCATGTACTCCTTATTTTCAGACTGATTAATAAGCTGGTCTTGTAAACGCTCAGTGTAAGCCCTAATGACACCAAGAGGTGTTTTAAGTTCATGAGAACTATCTGCTATAAATTTCTTCCTAACTTCTTCAAAGGTCTTTTCTTTATCTAGCTCATCACTAAGTAGGTTGTTCACATCTTCCAAATCTTCAATATGGTCCTCTAGTTTGGTTGCCATCGCATTAAGAGAGCTAGCTAGGGTTTGAATTTCATCATGGTTCTTGCTAGGTATTCTGATTGAAAAATCAAGTCCAGCCATCTTCTTAGCTGCTTCATTAAGCTTAAGTATTGGGTTAGTAATACTTCTTGATAAGACCAAACTTACTAAGAAGATAATCACAATACCAAGGACCAGTATGAATTGTGTAAACTGTAGTCGATACTTCTCTTCTTCATCGTCTCGGGTGATGTTATATGAGATGGTAGCGATATAGGTGTTAATTTCATAGGACAGCATGTGGTGTTCAATGCCTGTTTCAATATCTAGGTATTCATAGTGAAGTAAATCTGGTATATCAGGATCATAAAGGGTTCCTGTTAAATTGCGTATCATATAATCTGTTATAGCTGATTGATAAATAAAACCTTCTGTTCTCTCTGGATGGACTAATTCTTCGATTGAACCTCTGACTGTAACCTTATTTTCTTCCTTAAAGGCAAACTGATAATACTTGTCAGATGGAATATCTAATGTATAACCATTCATTTCAACTGGAAAAATAGTGTCATTGTTGATCATATAACCTGTTATAATCGTATCATTCACTGATTGGGTCATCTGTTCAAATAAATCATCATAAAGGACATATTTATCAAAATGGATATTTACTGTTTCTCCATATGTAGTTTTTAATGTGAATTTGTAAGTGGGACCAAAGATGTTCACAAAACTTTGGGATTTAAATATTTCTATGTAGAGGTTTGAAGATTCAGATAGCCGTTCAATTTCTGCCACAACATCTTCATTTCTTGTATCAATGATGCCTTCTAAATAGGTTCTTGCGAAATCTGTAACAATCTCAGCTACATCTTCCAGTTTATTAGACTTGTAATAGGCATCAAAATAAGTATTTGGTAAATAAATTATGATTGCCATAACAGAGACAAAAGCAGTTAACATAATCAACAATACTTTAGTTCTAATATTTATTTTCATGGTTCTTTCACCTCAAACTTATAGCCAACACCTAGTACAGTTGAAATGTAATTAGAGGCTTCATTTAACTTTTTACGAATTTTCTTAATATGAGCGTCAATGATCCGGCTATCACCGTAATAGTCATAACCCCAAATCTTATTCAGAAACATATCTCTTGTAATGACAGATGATGGATTTGAAACCAAATAAGTTAGAATATCAAACTCCTTCGCAGTAAATTCAACCTGTTGATCCTTCACCAATACCTCTCTTGCATCATAGTTAATTGAGATAATACCCGCCTTATGAATAGACGAGTTTAACTTTAGACCCATAGATCTTTTCAACAGTGATTCAGCCTTTGCGACAAGGACCTTTGGACTAAAGGGTTTTGTCATATAATCATCAGCGCCAATATCATAACCTAGTAGCTTGTCATCTTCATCAGCACAAGCAGTTAAGATAATTATTGGTACATTTGAAGTCTCTCTAATGACTTTGCAAACCTCCCATCCATTAAGACCTGGCATTAATATATCTACTATAACCAAATCTACTGAAGTTTTTGCAAAGATATCAAGAGCTTCTTTCCCATTGGAAGCGTCATATGTTTCATGACCATTTTCTTGAAAGTATTCTCGTAATAACATGCGTATTCTAGTTTCGTCTTCTATAATAAGAATTTTGTTCTTCATCATTGCCCCTATTCGTAATCATTAAGTCTGCTCCTACTATTATACAAGTCACAATACCTTTACACAACTTGAAAAAGTTCATAAAAATTCACATGAAATTCATATGATTCATTTATAATGTGCTTAAAGTAGTTGATAGAGTTGATGTCTATCAATAAAAGTCATATACGATTCTGTTTATTAATGGCAAACCCGAACCATTAATAGACATAATGTATATGGCTTTTTTGTTTTTTTCTTTAAATGGGTGTATAATTATATGTTAAGGACGACACAAATGACAATAAGGTCAAACTTGAGGTGATCATATGATTAATCCAATTGGTTATAACGTTTATAACCAAGGTCAAATGCAAGGCAATAACTTGCAACAAGTGAATAAAGCCGTCTCAGTTGGTCACACATCAACACCAACTGAATCTCAAGCTCCCAAAGATTCCAGTCAGAAATTTATTCCAAGTAACGACCAGTCTGCTACTCTTGAAGGTAAGTTTGATCAAAAGATTCTTAAACAACTTGAAGTTTTACCTTGTGAGACTTGTGACAACCGTCGTTATCAAGATGGTTCTGATGATCCCAGTGTCTCTTTTCAGACACCTACTCATATTTCTCCTGAGATGTCAGGTGCAATGGTTGCCTCTCATGAGCAAGAACATGTCAGTCATGAGAGTGTCAAAGCAGAACAAGAAGGTCGTGAAGTCATCAGTCAAAGTGTTAGGTTATTCAGTGGCGTCTGTCCTGAGTGTGGTAAAACCTACATTTCAGGTGGTGAAACCAAAACCACTACTGCCAAGAAACAAGAGGATCCCGCAGAGAATTTCAAAGGTAATTTAGTTGATTTGAAGCTATAAATGACCCGCTCATTTTACGATAAAGAAAACCACCTCGCCGAGGTGGTTTTTCTATTTACTTCACAAGTGGTTCAATCCAAGTGTTAACACCACCAAAATCATAAACATTGGTGTAACCAAGGTCAATTAATGCCTTTGATGCCGTTTTACTTCTGTTGCCACTACGACAATAGACTAATATTCTTTGATCTTTGTCTGTTAACATTGAGTCAGCTTCGGATCCTATCATATCTACTGGTAGTAAGGTTGCACCTTCAATATGGCCTTCAGCGTATTCTTGTTGGGTACGAACATCTAAGATAATTGTATCTTCTGTCATCATTTCTTTGGCTTCTTCAGGACTTATTTTTATGTAACTAATGACATCTTCATCTGCCTCTTGACTTGAGCAAGCTGCCAACACAACTAACAGTAAGCTTACTAATATTAATTTATACATTTATTTCTCCTTTAATTTGTTTAATCTGTGATAGTACTTCAATGTAGGATTGTTCACATTCTATATAAGGCTTAGAACCTTCAGCATAACCTGCTAAATCACCTAACAATTGAGTTTGCTTGTTTTCTAATAACATTAATTGAAGCGAAGTATGATTCTTATCCTCAACATTTATAATTTTACCATGCTTTTGCCTAGATTCAAAATATTTGCTAGGTCCAATCCCCATCCTACCTAGTTCTTGTCCTTCAATCAAACATATATCTTGACAGGTATTTTCTAGCAAATACCGATCATGTGAGCAGACCATCATAGCCCCTTCAAAGTGTTTAAGTGCCTCCTCCAAAGTCTTCTTTGTTGTCATATCCAAATGATTGGTTGGTTCATCAAGAATCAGAAAATCAACATCCTCCATAATTAGCTTAGCGATTTTCACACGCATACGCTCACCCATACTGAAATCGCCAATCCTCTTATTGATAAGTTCCTTGCCAAGGCCAAGTTGAGCTAAAATTCTTCTTGCTTTTGACTGTTGATGTTTGTCGTAAACATTAAGGGCCTGCATCATGGTGTGGTCCTGCTCTAAATCAAGAATGTCTTGACTGATATATGCAACTTTCAATCCTGGGTTCAAATAAACATGTCCTTTATAATCCTTATCAAGGTCTCTAATCATGTTAATTAGTGTTGTTTTCCCAGATCCATTTTCACCAATCAAGGCGACACGCTCACCTTTAAACAAATAGAAATTAGCCTCTTTAAATAATACACGTTCTCCAAAAGCTTTTGTGACACCTTCAATACTAAGTAGCTTTTTACCTCTATGTTGATGATGACCAAATTTGAATTGAATTTCTAAAAGGTCCTCTGGTCTTTCAACACCGGTCAAATCCACTTTTTCAAGTTGTTTGATTTTGGACTTAATTTGCTTGTCTTTTTTCTTAACCTTAGCCCGAAAAAACTCTTTAGAACCAAAAGCTGTGCCTGTCTTATCTACCTTTTTAGTAGATTCCCTATGGCCTTTTTCAGACCATGTTTTAAGTCTTTTTATCTCTTTGGCTATTTCAGCTTTTTCTTTTTCCTGCTTGTTATAAGCTTGTTCCCTCGTATAACGATTATGACTTTTCTGCTTTTCATAAGCTGAATAATTACCAATGTAGGTGTAAAGTTGCTTGTGCTCAAGTTCAATAATCTTATCTGCTACTTCATCCAGAAAATACCGATCATGAGATATGATGATGTAACCACCTTTATAGTGTTTAAGCTGATCAATTAACCACTCTCTCCCATTCATATCAAGATGATTAGTTGGTTCATCAAGTATCAATAAATCATAGCTATATTCAAATATCTCTGATAATTGATATTTGGTCTTCTCACCACCACTTAAATGAGTTAAGCGCTCAGTCTCAATTTTCTTAAAGGCTTTGACACCACTTTTACTCAAAAATTCATAATTAACATCTACATCCACTTCTTGTTCGTTGACCTGCCTTAAGTAACCTATGGTCATATCTGTTGCTTTTCTAATATGTCCTTTAGTTGGTTCTAGTTCTCCACTGATCATCTTCACAAGTGAGGTCTTGCCAGACCCGTTGCTGCCTATAAGTCCTATTCTTTCATAACTGTATAGTTCTAGATTCACCCCATCTAGAATGAGGCGTTCATCGTATTCAAGTTTGACTTGATTCATGGAAATTAAACTCATATAATCACTCCTATCTATGTAGTGTGATTAAGTAGATATGATGATAAGAGAACAGTCTATCCATCTATTGATTCCTATAAAAACCAATAAAAAAAAGCCCAAAAGCGGACTTTAATCATCGCCACTTTACCTAATCACAAAAATACGCACTCCACCTGTAGTCACAGATTTTGCTTGTATGAAATTCATTGTGTATTAGATAAGCTTAAACATTTTCTCTCCAAATATGACTGTTCTAAATTTTATAAACCTAATGTATCATGATAAAAGATTCTTGTCAATTATCCTTTTGCTGCTTTTTCATCGTCAATCTTATTCTTTAGTTCTCTTGCTTTATCCTTAATCCTTCTATGTCCAGAGGTTGACAATAAAACACGGCCTAACCAATAACCAGTTTCTTTTAGATTACCTGTTTCATAACTCAAGGCACCAAGTAGGTAGTGGTAGGTTGGTTCATTCATGCCAAAAACAGGGAAAGTTAACATATCATAGCTCTTCTTAAATCCTTTACAGGCATTTGAAGCAAATATATCTTTAGATGCCCTATAGGCCTTAATCTTCTCTTCATCCGTCTCTATTTCAATCATACTATCCAAAATCCAGGTAATCTTTAGACATAGATAGGCTTTATTAACATCTGTTCTGCCCATGGCCACATCACTATAAAGAGCAAATTTATAGCGTTCTAATGCAATCTCATAATCATATACTTGAGGGTATTTCTTCCCTACAAATTTCATCGAGATTTTCTCTTTAATTAAGTTAGCTTGTCTATCACTTATTTTCTTAAAGTTTCTATTTAAGGCTGCATAACCACAGACTTCACATAAGATGACATCGTAACAAATAGGATCTATCCGAGAATAAATAGGTCTAAGGTTAAGGCTTGTGTCCTCTAATTTTGCAGCACCACTTTTAATCGTCCTAGCTTCAAAAACTGTTGCACACACTGGACATTGTATCGTTCTATTGTAAAGAAGATCTTCTGGTTTGATCCTTTTCTCTTCTTTCTTTTTCTCTGCTTCAATAGCAGGATCTTCAAATAAATCCATACCCTCTAGTTTATCTATACCAAATTCTTCAAGTCCATCAAATAATGATCCCATATGTCTCTCCTTACTATATCTTATACCTATTTTATCACATATAAGCCTTGATTCACTAACTATTTGTTGTGACCAAAGCCTTTCTTTGACATTGCCTCTCCAAGAGGTCGATGTCTTTTTTTAATATTCTCCCCACTGAAATGATTCTTAGCTGATGTCCTTAGGTGTTGAACTTCTATCTCAAAGGCTTCTGCCGACAAGCGTCTTGCCCCCTTACCCATGATAATAATTTGTTCAACAACATCTGATGTTGCAACAGTCACTTCAAAATTAGGTCTTATATCATGAACCAGTCGTTCTATATATTGGTCCGCTGTCTCAGCTTCTTTAGTATAAACAACGTTAATGTTATGATACTTAAAGGCATCCCCTCTGTTACCTGCAACCCTATAGGCATCAAAAACAAGTATCACAGTATCTCCCTTTTGGCCTTGATAATCACATAATATATCCATAAGGGCTAACCTTGCAGAATCAAGATGTTCTTCAGCCAAATGTTTCAAATTGTCCCAGGCAAAAATAATATTGTAACCATCAACAAGGAGAAATGTCTCAGCCTCTGCCACATTCTTTTTGCCACTCAGACTATGTTTATTGCTTTTTGATGATGGGCTCTTACCATAATTTACAACTGTAGATCCACCTGTCAGTTTAGGATTTTTACGTTCACCATAAGTCCTTGTAAAAATGGCTTCAAGTTCATCGTCAAGTCCCCCACTTCCTTTTCTTGAAGGTTGGGATAGGACATCCATATCTGGTCCTTGAGGATTAGTTTTGGGGGTTAGTATGATGCCACTAGCTACATGCATATATGAATCTACTTGGTCCCAAGGCACACCATACCCACTTCCTTTTGAGCAGAAAACTGATCCTGAAGGATTATAGGTGTCTTTATCTGCTTCATAAGCAATTTGATCCATTACTTCTGCTTCATTATGACAAGGCTCATACCCATTCATCATAAGACTAAGTTTCCCTTGTCCTCTTGTGTAGGCCACTACTTCCGCGCTGTAGCTCATCATAGTTGAAACTGGCGCTACCCCTTTGAGTAATGCGCTATCTCCTTCTATCACAGGATCTTCATATCTGGCATACAGTCGTTCCATATCTGATATTGCTCTACCCAAGTATTCTCTAGGTATTTCCAATGTATAATCGTAAACTGGTTCTAACAACTGACATTCTGTGGACATTAGTCCTTGTCTCAGGGCTCTAAAGGTTGCCTCACGAAAATCGCCACCTTCCGTGTGTTTCTTATGACCTCTCCCAGCGACCAATGTTATACGCATATCTGTTATAGCTGATCCAGTAAGAACTCCTGGGTGTTGTCTTTCATTTAAGTGAGATAGAATCAGCCTCTGCCAATTCCGTTCTAAATGATCTTCACTACATTGGCTCTCAATAATCAACCCTTCACCAAGACCTAGCGGTTCCATGAGTAAATGTGTCTCAGCATAGTGTTTAAGAGGCTCGAAGTGACCTTTACCAATCACAGCCTTTTTTATTGTTTCTAAATACACAAGATTTCCTTGGTCGAAGGCAACCTCAATTTCAAACCTTTCTAATATGGTACTTTTTAGTATCTCAATCTGAATCGCTCCCATAACCTGAACATGGATTTCAGAAAGCTGCTCAACCCATACAATATTAAGTAGAGGCTCTTCTTCTTCAAGTATTCTAAGGTTTTTGAGCATGGTAAAGACATTGTTAGCTTCTGGTAATAGAACCTTATAACTTAAGACTGGTTTTAATATAGCCATCTCACCTTTGTTTTCAAATCCAAGTCCATCACCAGGTTTGGCTTGTGATAGACCTGTTAATGCACATACAGACCCTGCAGATACCTCTTTAACCAGTTCAAAGTCTGTTCCTGAATAAATCCTTACCTGGTCCACCTTCTCCTGCCAAATCTCCTGTTGCTCGTCTTCAGATAACTCTACATTTTTCTGATGTCTATTGGTAAGTGATGTTTTAACTTTCAAGCTACCACCTGTCACTTTTACATACGTCAGTCGTTCCCCTTGGTCATTACGTGTAACTTTAAAGACCCTTGCACCAAAAATATCAGGGTAGGACTTTGGGGTCATATATCTCTTTAAACCATCTAAAAGCTCTGAAATACCTTCATTCTTTAGGGCCGAACCCATATAAACCGGAAAAATTTGTCGTCTAACAATTGCTTTTCTGATGAATGCATCTTCAATTAAGCCATTTTCTAAATAAGACTCCATAAGCTGTTCACTAGATAGGGCCAATTGTTCCATCCACTCATCGTGGTGGTCACCTGCAAAATATTGGCAATTTTCATGTAGCTTTGCTTGAAGGTCGTGCATGGGTTTATGGTGTATTACATCAATCAAATCCATCTTATTAACAAAGATAAAGGTGGGCACATGGTACTTTTTTAGAAGCTTCCATACGGTTGACGTATGTCCCTGTACACCATCTGTTGCGCTAATAACTAGAATTGCATAATCAAGCACCCTGAGAACACGTTCCATTTCTGCAGAGAAATCTACGTGTCCTGGTGTATCTAGTAATGTTATTGTGAAGGGGTCTAAAGGAAACATGGCTTGTTTAGAGAAGATCGTTATGCCACGGTCTCTCTCCAAATTATGAGTATCCAAAAAGGCATCTTTATGGTCCACACGGCCCATCTTCCTAATCTGACCTGTTTCAAATAATATATTTTCTGATAAAGTTGTCTTACCTGCATCCACATGAGCAAGTATGCCAATGGTTAGTTTGTCTGATTTCATGCTTTTATCCATTCATTTTTAGTTATGAGTTCACATTATTATAGCATAGAATACAAGTTGAATTGTACTTGAATATATTGGATCCATTTGACAGTGTCTATTAGAAATGAGAAACTATTAGACATACAAAGAACAACGGGGAGTTTTAAATGAAAAAAAGAATTTTATTAATACCACTCACTCTATTGGCAGTGTTTCTTTATGTGGCCTGTAGTCCAAGCAAACTGACAAATGAAGACCAAGTAAATACCATTGCTAAAGATCCTTACGAGGTCAATCTGTCCACACATCATGACTATATCAAGTTACATGACTACTTAAATTATATTGGTTATGAGCTTGTAGAAGACAACTTAGCCCTTGATGCTTTCAAAGCTAAATTCTTATGGTATAAGAAAGATGATCACTATCTTCATCTTTATGTTTATCCAAATACTGATATGGCCCATAAGGACTTTATTTCTTTTTCATCCTCTGATTACCAAGACTATGACTTAAAGCAAGATGGTCACTTATATTTAGCTAACAGTATAATTCTTTATCACCATACCCTATCTTTACTTGAGCAAGCCGCCATAGAGAAACTTTGTGATGCTGACTTTATGTATCCTGACCAAGCTTTACCAAAGAGTCTTCCTCCAGAAATCAAAGTGATCAATAACAATAGGTTAACAACACCCATACTAGGAAATTTTAATTGGTCAAAATATGACCTTAATGAAAATAAGTATATTGACTATATAAGTGAAAACGACTTATCTAATCTGGATGAAACACTTCCTGTTAAACCCTTTTATGTAGATCATTTTGAGACTGTAGAATTCCTATTACCAGAAGATATCCTTAAAGCCACACTTTATCGTATCGAGGGAGATGGTAACTACACAGAAATCCCCTTAGATAATATGTCTTTTGAGTATGGAATGAGTCAATTAGTTGATATATATTGTTTGAAACTTAAAATGGTCAAGGGTGAAGTGGAATATGGTTTTCTTTTGTCACCATTGAATACGTATAGAGAAGCTTCAAATGTTAGATATGGAGATTATGTTTATTCTGTTTATCATAACGACGAATTAATCGTTGGCTATAAAGCAGAGGAACTAGGAAATTTTAAATTTGGTGATATTGTTGTGAAAGAACATAACAATCAAAATCATTTTTATGCTAACGATCATCTTACACCTGAAAACTATGACCTACTTGAGGCCTACTATAGCTTTGATATCCCACGCCTAACAACTCTTGACTATAGGCCATTTGAAGCTTTTAGAGCCTATGGAAGTAGGACTTATGAAGATACAGCTTCCTTTGTCTCACAGCTAGAAGTTAATGGCTTACAATATTTCAGATACGCCGACCCCCTTAAGATGATTAATGCCTGGAGTTTTCATTTGAATCATGGAGACTATCAATATAGCATCAATGTCTACATTGATCAAGATGAGCAACTATACCCCGATAGTGATCTTAGTTACCGAGAGTCTGAAGTCTTAGAACAGGGTATTCTAGGTGTAAGTATACGAAAATTTGATGACCACAACGAGCTAGCAATAGATACATTACCAGACGAGATAGTTGACCTACTAGAGGTAATGAAAAGTGTCGTAAGACAACTAACCCCTTCTTTTGATGATGTTAAGATTGAAGTTGATTTAGAAGAACTTATATAGCTTATCATTTTAGCCTATAAAAAAAGGAATCTCACTGAGATTCCTTTTTTACAATACGTTAGTCTTCTAAATAACTTGATGGCCCTGGATATTTTGCCATCGCCGTCTTATGCTTCTTAAAGCCAATCTTCTGGTAAAACTCCTGTGCCATAAAGGATGATGTTAAGCCAAACAACAAAGACTCACCATCCATAAGTGCATCCATAATGCCTTTTCCAATACCTTGATGTCGATACGCTTCAAGCACGCCTATATCATGAATCCAGCCGTAACAATCACCATCTGAAATCATTCGTCCAGCACCAACGATTGTATCCCCATCCCAAGCGGTTATAATTTTGTAGCTATGCCTAAAAGATCTTTTTATAACGTCATCTTCACCTGCTCTAGCAAGACCAATAACACCATCTACTTCTGAATACATCTTGATCATGGAATGCCAGTTAATCACTTCAAGGCCTTCCTTGTAGTCTATCTTAATACGCTTCATACCTTCTTTATCCATAACTGTCCTCCATAGTTTTATAGTCTATAGTATACTAGTTGGACACACGCTTACATATAGGGTAATTGATTTATAGCCATCTTCTACTCCAATTGCTCATATAAGAAAAAGGAACCTCAACTGAGATTCCTCTTTAAGCTCCTAACCGGGTTTGAACCGGTGACCTCATCCTTACCATGGATGCGCGCTACCTGCTGCGCCATAGGAGCCAATAACACTATGCGTTACTGCTCTTACTATTATAACTACTGGAAATCTTTTGTCAATATTTTTGTGAATATTCTTCTATACTACTTTTCATTTCACCCAATAAATGCTATTATTTGATGCATCATTTACAATCTACATTAAACTCAAGGAGTACAATATGACTGATACTAAATCAACTTTGACCCAAAAAATACCTCTGATTATACAAGCTTCTTTATGTTGTCTCTTATGGGCAACGGCTATACCAACCCTAAAAATAAGTTATAGTTTATTGGCTCTTGCTCCATCTGACCTTTTCAATCGTCTGGTTCTAGCTGGATTGAGGTTTCTTATCGCAGCAATATTGATTGCTATCTTCACTTATCTTAAAGAAAAAAGGGTGACTTTGGTGACAAAATCCCAATGGGTGACTGTAACAATTTTCGGTTTACTAAACACAACATTACAATATCTATTCTTTTACAATGGTGTTGGCCAAACAGGTGCGATTAAAGGTGTTATCATTGACACTTCAAAACCAATGATTGTTGTGATCCTTGCTCATTTTCTCATAAAAGACGATAAAATTTCAAGAAACAAAATAATAGGCTTATGTCTTGGTTTCTTGGGTATCATTATTGCAAACTTAGAAGGTATATCAGGTGGTGGCTTAGATTTTGAAATGACCTTTACAGGTGAAGGCTTTCTTCTTTTGGCTTCAGTTGCCTATGCTCTAGCAGTTATTTATGGTAAGAAAGCAATGAAGGTAATACCTTCTCTAAAACTAAATATGCATCAAATGTTTATAGGTGCACTTTTTTTACTGATTATTGGTCTTATCGGTGCAGATGGTTTTCATTTAAATTTCAATATAGCTTCTTTTGCACTGCTTATCTACTCAAGTATTTTATCAGCTGTTGCATTTGTTCTCTGGTACCAGCTCATCCATAAATATGGTGCTTCTTCAGTGACAATATTTGTGTTCCTGATTCCAATCTTTGGCGCTTTTATTTCAGCTACCCTATTTCCAGAAGAATCTCTTACTTGGAACTTACTAATAAGTCTAATTCTAATGTGCTTAAGTATCTTCTTGGTGAACAACAAGAAAGATGCTTGACATCTCGATTAGCTTCGCTAATTTTCGGTCGTTTTATAGAAAGTTTCATCAGCGCAAATGAATATGTTTCAAATTCATATGTTAAATTCAGAGAACTTTCTTGAAAAATAAAAAAGGACCTTCACCGAAGTGAAAGTCCTGTCCAATCAATACTAGATTGATACGATGTTCTCAGCTTGAGGGCCTTTAGCGCCTTGAGTTTCCTCAAAAGTAACTTTTTCGCCTTCTTCAAGAGTTTTGAAACCATCTTTTTGAATTTGTGAGTAATGTGCGAATACATCATTACCTTCATCACTAGTGATAAAACCAAATCCTTTGTCTCCGTTAAACCATTTTACAGTACCATTCATGTTTGTGTCCTCCTTATAATAATATTTAGCTAATTCCATTATTAGAATTATAAAATCATTAACGAGAAAACACTAGTTTTATACCGAGAATCAATCGTTTATAATATTATGAAAATTCTTAATTTCTAAAATACGCTCGCCTCACTATAACACGCTTTCCAATATAATACAACTTATTTCGACAATTCTTATGTTTTATATCTTTTTGTCTGTCATAATACCTTCTAACTTCTTTTTAATTCTCTGAAGGGCATTGTCTATTGATTTTACGGGTTTGTTAATGACCTGGGCTATTTCAACATAACCTACACCATCTATATAGAGCTTGAGCACTTCTTTCTCAAACTTACTCAGCTTATCCTCAAGTTCTTCTTCTATCAAGTGTAGACTCTCTTCTCCAATGATAAGTTCCTCTGGATCAAGAATCTTCTTAGATGGCATCAAATCAAGTAAAGCTGTTTTATCACTACCTTCTTCAAAGGCTGGCTTATTAAGTGAAACATAGGTATTTAATGGCATATGTTTCTGTCTTGTCGAAGCCTTAACCGCTGTGATAATTTGTCTAGTAATACACAAATCTGCAAAAGAAAAGAAAGAAGCTGTACTGTCATGGCGGTAATCTCTAACAGCTTTAAACAAACCAATCATACCTTCTTGAATTAAGTCATCTCGACCTGCTCCCATAAGGAAATATGATTTAGACTTCTTTTCAACTAATTTCTTATATTTGTTTAAGAGGAAATCAAGGGCATAATCATGTCCTTCTCTTACTAATGTTACTAATTCCTCGTCTTTATATGAGGTTAATTCCTCAAATGCTAATACACGTTCTATGATAACACCTCTATACAATCACTTTTTAGTGGTTGTTTTTCTTAAAAATAATGCTACTTGTGAGCATTACCTAGTATAGCAAAAACAACTGGGTTTGTTAAGCAAAATATTTATAGGCTTCTAAAAATCTCTGAACTGCTGTCATAAGGACTGCAACAATGAAGATGATTAGTATATATAGACTATAATTTGGCAGCAAAATCATTAATGAAAATAGAATGAATCCTTCAGTTCTTTCTGCAAATCCTGGTTGATAGTAGAAAGATTTCTCACTAGCTTTTTCACTGGCGGCGGCAACAGTCAGAAAAACAGTTAATGATAGTATAATCACACTCTCAAGTACCAGTAATAAAAACAATAACTCTGGATGCCGATAAGCTAACCCAAGTATAAGTCCAACCTCAACAATCCGATCAAATACAATATCCATTATCGTGCCAAAAAGGGTTGATTGGGTTTTCCTTGCCACGGTTCCATCGACAGCGTCCAATAATCCAGATATCCAAAGTAACACGACAGGAAGTATGATTAAAGATGTAGTGAATAAAAGCACACTTGGCATAAGACCAAGAATCAGTGCCATTATGGTCACTTGATTTGCACTTATATGATATTTAATGAACAGCTTGGCCAAACCATCAAATAATCCCTGAACCTTATTACGAACATTGGTATCTAACATAGGTTACCTCTCTATTGTCTTTGTCTTAGGGCTTCAAACATTAATACGCCAGCTGCAACACTTGCATTAAGAGAGTTCACTTGCCCCTTCATAGGAATGCTGGCAATAAAGTCGCATTTTTCTCGAACCAAACGACTAACCCCTTTACCTTCGCTTCCAATAACCAAGCCGATTGAACCTTTTAAGTCCACATCATACATAGATGTACCATCCATATCTGCGCCAGTGATCCAAATCCCCTTTTCTTTTAAGGTATCAATGGTTCTGGCTAAATTGGTTACCCGGCATACAGGCGTGTATTCAATAGCTCCAGCTGAAGTCTTTGCCACTGTTGCGGTCAATGATACTGCCCTATTTTTCGGAATAACGACCCCATGAGCCCCTACAATATTAGCTGAGCGAATAATCGCCCCAAGGTTATGTGGGTCTTCTATTTGATCTAGGAGAATCAAAAATGGCGCTTCTCCTTTATCTTCAATAGATTTAAGCAAGTCATCAAGTTCAACATAATCATGAGCCGCCATAAAAGCAACAACACCTTGGTGTTTACCTCTATCCGTTAACTGATCTAGCTTTTCGTGGTCTGTATACTTGACTTGAATATTTAGATCTTTAGCCATAGATATAATTTTAGTGGCTGACCCTTCTAAGTGATCTGTTTTTTGAACAAATATTTTATCAACACTACGTCCTGATTTAATACCTTCGATAACTGCATTACGTCCGTACACAATTAAAGGATTCACTTCTTCCTGTTCTTGTTCACGATCTCGATTCCTATTTCTATCACGGTTATCATGACGGTTGTTATTTCTATTATTTTTTGACATCTAATCCTTCTTTCTTAAACTCAATTTCTTCATAAAAGGTAAAACTTCTAGTAAGTCTTCACCAAAATAATGAGTTGATATGATGATTCCACTGTACACAAGGGCACCTAACATAACGCAAAGTAACACTACAACAGCTAGGGGTAATAGTCCAAGAGTTATCTGTCGTAGAAAGTAAACTGCTATTGCCATTACAAGTCCAGAAATCAATGGTTTAAGTGTCATCTGTACAACACCAAATTTTATTCTTCTCTGAATGACCCTCAGGCAAAAAGCTGCAATAATTATATAAAATATTATATCACCTATCAAGGCCCCTATCAGCATTAATTGTGTTGGGACCAATAAAATATTAACAATGACCTTCACAATACTCGCAATGAGCAATCCTATAAGTAACTTATATAGATAACCAAGACCTTGGCAAACACTAATAGCCACTTGAGAGATGATCATAAAAATCAGACATAGACCAAAGTATTGTAAATATATCCCACCGCCACCTACACCTGGAAATAGGAAGTTGATAAGTTCATCTGCTAGTAAGGCTATGCCTATACCTGAAGGTATGGCAATAGCAACACCAACTTTTAATGAGCCAATCACAGCCGTTGATAAATTATTCTCTTTACCACTTGTTCTAAGACCCGCAATGACTGGGACTGTCACAGCACTTATAGCAAATGATAGTGTTAATGGGACATTAATAATACTGAACACTTTACCGAGTCGTCCAATTTCCTTAACAACTTGTTCAATAGGCAAATGATCTAGCAAATGATAAACAGTCATACTATCAATACCATTCATTATGGAATAGGTTGCTGATAGAATGGTAATTGGAATGACTGCGATCACAATTTTTCGGGCCAAACTCTTAAATTGATTAAACTTTAATCTCTCCGAAGCTACATTGTTGATCCTCTGACTATGCCTAAAATACATAAAGGTTAGGTAGACACAGGCAATAAAAAAACTAACGGATATACCAATAGATGCTCCCATTATAGCAATCTGGGGACTACTTAATCTGGACATAAGGATATATACCAGACTAATACCAACCAAAACCTTAAACAGATTCTCAAGCAATTGAGCAATAGCAGATGGAACCATGTCCTCATTCCCCTGAAAGTAACCTCTCATTGCTCCAGCATAACCAACAAACATTGGTGATAAGGCAAAACCATAAATGACATATTTAGTCCCTGGATGCCATCCAAAAAGTTGGATCCAGTAATTCGTCGTCAGAAACATTAACATTGAAATAAGACCACTGATTGTCACACTAAGAATCAAAGCAACTTTTAGGTATTGCTTTGGTAAGGCTAATTGACCAGAACCTCTTGATTCTGCGACCAGTTTTGAAACCGTATTGGGTATACCTACCAAGGCTGCTGCTATAAGCAATGTATAGATTGGATATACGGTTTGATAATAGCCTAAACCCTCTTCTTTCACAATAAGAGTCAGAGGAATCTTGTAAAATACACTTAGAATTTTTCCTAGTATACCGGCCGCCCCGAGTAGTGCAGCCCCTTTGATGTAATGTTTAACCTTCATCATTAAGGCCTAAATGAATCAATTCAATGATTCTATCCAAATTCTTATGCATGTAGAGATGGCCTAGAACTGCCTCAAAGCCTGTTGCATGTTTATAGGTCTTAAGGTCCGTGTTCTTTGGTGTTGAGCCTGATTTGGCATTTCTACCACGTTTAAAGACCGCCATTTCGTCTTCTGTAAGCATAGATTCCACTTTATAGAACATGGCTGCTTGGGCCTTTGCATTCACATAACCACTAACTTCCTTATGAATCTTACCTACAGCTTTAGCGCCTTGATTTAGTACCATCGTTCGAATAACCAAGTCATATATACTATCACCAATATAAGCTAACGCAACTGGCGAGTAGGTGTTAGACTTGAATTCCTCTATATTTAGATGTTCTGTCATACTCTTAAATAAATCATTCATTTTATGCCCTTCTGTATTTAACACCATCTCTGGTATCCTCAAGGATAATACCTTGATCTAACAAGGTATTTCTAATCTCGTCAGCTTTTGCAAAATCTCTATTTTTTCTTGCCTCTTGCCTAGCTTCAATAAGGGCTTCTATTTCACTGTCAAGTATCTCTGCCTTCACTTCAATCGCAACTCCAATAACATCACTTAAACTTGTTAACTTATCAATAAAATTTTGAATAAGTGTTTGTGATGACTCAGAGTTAATATTGGTATTGGCATATCTGATAATCTCAAATAAAGCAGCAATCGCATCAGCAGTGTTAAAATCATCATCCATTGCTGCAACAAATTTCTCATCATACTCTTTTAAAGCTTTTACGGCTTCTTTTTCAGTCTCCACTAGTTCATTAACATTAGTGTGTTCTAAAGCATGTTTTAGGCTTGATAAGCCTGTTCTTAATCTTTTCAAACCATTAGCTGCCGAATCCATTAACTCTCGCGAGAAATTTACTGGTGACCTATAATGTGCATTTAACATAAAGAAGCGAACTACTTCATAATCATACTCTTTAACAATATCTTTCACCGTAAAGAAATTCCCTGTTGATTTAGACATCTTTTTATTGTCAACGTTAATGAAACCATTGTGTAACCAGTAATTTGCAAAAGGCACACCATTGGCAGCTTCGCTTTGTGCAATCTCGTTTTCGTGATGTGGGAAAACAAGGTCTGTACCACCTGCATGAATATCAATCGTCTCACCTAAGTATCTTTTTGCCATCACTGAACATTCAAGATGCCAGCCTGGTCGTCCTTCACCCCAAGGAGATGACCATGCAGGTTCTCCCTCCTTCTTAGGCTTCCATAAAACAAAGTCCATTGGGTTTCTTTTATTTGAGTCAACAGCAATTCTAGCACCTGCTTCAAGATCATCTGGATTCTTTTTAGATAATTTACCATAACCTTCAAATTTCCTTGTAGCAAAGTAGACAGAACCATCAACCGCATAAGCATACCCTTTTTCAATAAGGGTTTCGATCATTTCAATCATTCCTGGAATTTCTTCTGTGGCCTTTGGATTGTGTGTTGCTGGACGTACACCTAAACCTTTTGCATCTTCTTCAATCAAATCAATGTAACGGTTGGCAATGTCGTCTGATGTGACACCTTCTTGGTTGGCCTTTTGAATAATCTTATCATCTACATCCGTATAATTCTGAACATAAGTGACTTCAAAACCTTTATACTCAAAATAGCGACGTGCTACATCAAAAACAATAAATGGCCTTGCATTACCTATATGAATCACATTGTATACAGTTGGTCCACATACATACATCTTAATCTTACCGGGTTCAACTGGTACAAACTCTTCTTTTTGTTTTGTTAATGTATTATATACTTTCATCATTCACCTCTATATTTCATACTCTGGTCTTTCAGGACACAGAGCACATCTTTCATATTCCATCTCGTCCAGTTCAGCTGAAGAGATTTGTCCATTACTATGTTCCAAATGTTCCATACGCATCTGTAACTTACATATTTCATGACGAATGGGGTCAGGTAGATGGATTTGATCTAATGTATCATTAGGATGAATGATACGCTGATCATGACGTTTGACAATACGTCCAGGTATTCCAACAACTGTTGAATTTGGTGGTACTTCCCTTAGGACAACTGAACCAGCACCAATCTTCGAGTCATCTCCAACTGTAAAAGATCCAAGGACCTTGGCACCTGCTGAGATCATTACATTATTCCCAATTGTTGGGTGTCGTTTCCCATGTTCTTTACCTGTACCGCCTAGGGTTACACCTTGATATATAGTCACATTGTCGCCTATAATGGCTGTTTCACCAATAACAACACCTAAACCATGATCTATAAATAAACCTTTACCTATTTGGGCTCCAGGATGAATCTCTATACCTGTTTTTCGTGTTGCCTTCTGTGATATCCATCTTGCAAAAAAATACCAATGATACTTAAAAAACCAATGAGCAATTCTGTACCTTAATATGGCATGAAAACTAGGGTACAGGAAAACTTCAGATGTTTTTTTGATGGCAGGGTCTCTGTCCCTAATTACGCTAATTTCCTCTTTAATAAATGATATTAGTCCCATTCCTATTCCTCCTATAAAAAACAAAAAACGCCTCTTATAAACATAAGAGACGGTTATCCGTGGTTCCACTCAAATTGAAGTCTGATTATAGACGAATGTATCTAGTCAGTCAAACTCCCACTTAGATCCAATATAACGGTTGGTACCGAACCAAGCTACTATAGTTCACCTGATTAACTCCCGATGGCACTTCGTCATCCTCTAAACCATAAACTTAAATGTTTATCTCAAACAGACTTCCACCCAAGGTCCGTTCTCTCTGTGAGCTATTAGATGATTACTTTATCGTTCATTGTATTTATCCTAATAAATATATGCATACTATATACCAAATCATATTAACCGTCAACCTGATACGGTCATTATTCGTCTATTCTTCTTATAGACACTGTAAAAATAACTTAAACAAGAAAAATATTTTATTATTTTAAGATTTTGACAGTTTTCTTGCAATTTGATATAATTATAACATGATTAAATCGTACAAAATCTTTTTACGACTTAATCATCTCATAAATGGCTAAGTGAGTTGGATCAACAAGGAGTGATAACGTGCAAAAAGAAGCTACTGCAACGGTAAAATCCCCCAAAGCTGACCCAGTTCAAACAAAAAGAGAAGATAAGGTGACTGCTATTCCATCAAGCTTCAGCATTGATAAAGCAGCCCTTCTCGCGTATTTACAATCTTAAACGGCATAGCCGTTTTTTTTTGCCCTTTTAATCAGTCATAATCACTTCATTGAAATACTTATCCTCAAGGTATAACTTAACGTCATTACCTGAACTCAGATCAAGAAGTTCTTTCACATACTCATGCCAATTGGTTTTATCTATCTTAGAGGCAATCCATCTATATTTTGCAATATTAACTGAATCGGTTGACACTTGATCAAGGCCTATAGCAATAAAGAATGGTAGTAACAATTCATTCATAGTCATATCACCACAAATACCAATCCATGTGCCTTCTTTATGAGCTGCAGTGACTACCTGTTTAAGTAACCTAAGCAGACCTGGATTAAAGCTGTCGTATAAGTCATGAAGTTGTTCATTTGTTCGATCAACTGCATTCATAAACTGCATAAAATCTGTAGAGCCAATCATAAAGAAGTCAACTTCTTTTGCAAATAAATCTGTCATCATAGCTGCTGAAGGCACTTCAAGTATCATGCCTATTGGAATATCCGAATCATATAAGACACCTTGTTCCTGTAAAGCAACTTTTGCCTCTTCAATCACTAATTTTGCGTCCAACAATTCATGTACTGTTGTGATCATAGGCAGTAAAATTTTAGTTGGTCCATAGGCAGAAGCTCTTAATATGGCTTTTAACTGATCAAGAAATAATTCCCTTTCCTTGAGGGTCACACGAATTGATCTGTAGCCAATAAGGGGGTTTCTATCCTGATGAAAATACAAGTATGGAATGTTGTTGTCTTGAGTACAGTCTAAAGTCCTAAACACAACAGGTAAACCTTCAGCCCTAGTAATTGCTTCCCGGTAACCTTCCAATTGACTTTGTTCTGTTGGTGCTTGCTCACGTCCAAGGAACATAAATTCTGTTGACAGTACACCAATACCTTCTGTACCAGATTCTCTTGCATCAGACACTTCACTTACATTATCAGCCATTACAGAAAGATCAAAATGATGGCCATCTATTGTCTCTGTTGTCTTAAACTTATAGTTTTGATAGACATCAACAAGTTCTTTCTCCCTATTCACCTTGCGGGCATAGGATTGTTTAGTTTCTTCGTCTGGACTTATGATAATTTCACCTTTTTGTCCATCCAGTATAATTTCATCTCCCGTGTTGATTTGATTCACAGCACCTTTAGCGCCAACAACACATGGCACTTCAAAGTTGTTTGCTATAACAGCGCTATAAGAAGACTTACTACCAATTTCAGTAATAAATCCTAAAATACTATTTTTATTCAAATGAACAACGTCATTGGTATCAATCTCTGATGCAACAATAATAACTGGCTCATCTATGTCTGCCAAACCTGTCGTATCAATCCCTACAAGCTCTCTTATAATCTGCTCTGCAATGTACTTAATAGACTCTGACTTTTTCTTAAGGAAATCATCTGCCACTTTGTCAAACATACTTGCATACTTCTTCTTAACTTCATTTAAAATATGTTCTGCATTAGTTTTCTGTTCTTGAATTTCCTTACGTACTTGCCCAAGTAAAATAGAGCCATCATACACCCCTAAATGACGTTTGTACACTTCTGCTTCGTCCTCGCCAAGGATGTTTGTGGTTTTATTATAACGACGTTCCAAATCGATGCGACATTTCTCTGCAGCTGCATTAAAACGTTCTAGTTCATCTTCTGGATGGTCAATCTGTCGATATCTTATCTTAAGTTCTATTTCCTGCTTGACATAAGCTTTGCCAATTGCAATCCCCTCGGATGCGCCAATGCCTCGTATCATGTTTTTGCCTCCAATGTGTGTTTATATAAAAAAGTGCGCTAAACACTAATTGTATTATATCAGACGTGGTTTTTTATGTCGACTAAATAACGGTTTGTTACAAAAATTTAAAATTCACATGGAAATCACTCATATGATCTGTGATTCACAGCTTTCATTAATTGTCACCCTCGCTGAGGGTCCATATCTTACAGATAATGATCAAAACTCATTTTATGACTCTCAACCAACTTATGGGGTCATAGATACACCACACACCTTTTCTTCGCCTTTCACTACGTACGGTCGTCAGAAAAGCTGTATGGTGTATCTATTCGACTATGTGTTGTCACTACGCCACTAAATGGATCTACATCATTATTCTGCCCATATCGCTTCCATGCAATAAGTCAGAACGCTTTACTTCCTGTACGCTGTAAGGATGCAGAACCATTTAGTGACTTGTTCGGTTTCGGACGAAGTTTTAATTTCTGATGGGATAGCTTAGAAAGGTAAGGCTCGTCACCCTCGCTGAGGGTCCAGGTTTAAAAACTTAAGCATCCATTTTTTCCCTACATCCTGCTATTTCAATAAAAAAAGCAAGTACGAGATATCTCGTACTTGCTTTTTTTTAATCATCTTTATGTAAATTCACAAAGTATTGTGCATCCGTCTTATTGGTTGCATCCGGATACTCCTCTAACATTTTCTCAAAGATTGGGATGGCTGTTTCGATTTCACCCTTCTTATAATAACATCTAGCAAGGAAGTAAAGTGCATTATCCGAGAACTCTGCATCCTTCTCATACTTATATGCAGTTTCAAACAAAACAATACCATTATCAAAACGGTCTGCCCTGTATTCAACAAATCCATCTTGATATGCTTTCTCTGCTATAACAGGGTAAACAGCTTCTGTTACAGATTGATAACTACTTAACACCTCAGCTGATAACATAGACTGGTTGATTGCATAAAGGGCATCTGCCGCTGCAGGACCTTCACCACTCACATATAACGCTATGGCCTTTAATACTTTAACAGTCTCTTTCAACTTAGATTCAGCTTCAGCAATAACACTGTCTTTTCCAACACTTTCCTCATTAGCTGAGTCAAGAGCCACTTCAAGCTGAGCAATTTCATCTTCAAGGACTTTCTTATTATCTTCAAGAGCTACAACTTCACTGTTAATACTAGTAATTTCTCTATCCTTCTCATCAATACGATCAGGCATCACCATAAAGTACATGATAGATAAACCAATTGCAACACCAATAACCATAGCGAAGAACTGGAAGACCGCACTGTTGATCTTCATTTTTACAGGCTTGAAAGCAATACCATTGCCCTTACTTGGGTCTTCAGCAAACTTATCTTCAAAGTCTTCGCTATTGATGGCGTCACTTTGAATATCATCTAAATATTTCCGAGCAATATAGTTACTTTTATCAATGCTTAGAATCTTAAACAAGATCTTCTGTGCTTTGTCAACTTGCTTTTCCTTTATATAACACAAGGCTAAAAGGGCATAAGCTTTTACAAATTTGCTGTTTAAGCTGATAACTTTCTTAAGTTGTATAATGGCCAAGTCCGTACTACCTTGCTCTATATAATTCAGAGATTGGTTATACTTCTTAATGGCTTGATTCAGTTTATCAAGGTAACTTTGATTGTCCTGAACTTGATTCAAGAAATAGACAGCTTCATTGTCTTGAGGCTTCAGATTCTTAGACACGACCCACTGCTGAAGTGCAGTCACTGTCTCTCCAATCTCAAAATAAATAAGCCCTAGTAAATTTCTTGCATTGATATTATGTTTGTCCAGTCTAATGCTTCTGTTCAACAAATCAATGGCTGCACTTAAGTCTCTTACTTTAGCTTTTTGAAGCCCTTGATTGTATAAAATCTTTGATGTATTAATGATTTTTTCATATACACTAATGCTTAAGTCACAATGTTCGCAGTAATTTTGTGCATCAAGTGGTTTAGCGCATTTTGGACATAACTTTTCCACATTGCACCTCCACTAGTCTTCTTTTCTAATTTCTTGAATCATATCACTTAGAATCTCTGTAACATCTTTTGTATCGTAAGCGTATATTGCTTCTTCTGCCTCTTCTACTTCCAAACATGGTTTGAACTTTCTAACTTCTTCTTCAAAATTTATCAACGCCTAATCCTCCTCTATATTTTCATGATTTCTCCAACCAGATATAGTGATCCAACACAACATAACAAAGTACTAGCCCCTACTTTGCTGTTATAATCTGCGAAAAAATCTTTTAGGTCATTAATGGTTACTACATCATTAAAACCATGGTTTTGACATATTATCTTGATGTCTTCAATGTCTAATTGCCTTGCCATATTTAATGATGGTACATATATATGCTTAAGTCCTTTAATCTTCAATAATTCACTAACCATATCTTCTGACTGTTTATCTTCCATACAAGTAAACATTACATTTATATGTTGGTAATCTTCATAGTCATTTACATGAGAAACGAAGGCTTGAATACCTTCATAATTGTGAGAGCCATCAACCAATATATTTTCTGCCACATAATTCATCCGACCTGGCCATGAAAAACCTCTAAGGCCATTCACTACATAATCTGTTTTAACCTGTAAATTATCAGACAATTCATGATAAGCAGACACAGCTAACTTACAATTGACTAATTGATAGTCAGCAACTGAATTAATGTGCAATCTCTCATAATAATAATACTTTGTATCCATAGAAAAATCAATGCCTGTATGGCTTCTTTTGTGAATTTCTCCACTAAATGTTGTAACTTTAACCAGATTGGATTCTTTTTCATGACATATGGCCTCTATGATTCTTGTAACCTCAGGATTTGTGTCTAAAAGAACTGTGGTGCTATTGCTCTTAATGACACCACCTTTTTCTCTTGTAATCATCTCAATGGTATCACCAATAATGGATGTATGGTCCAAGCTTATGCTTGTTATAATAGTCATCCATTTATTCATTAGAACATTTGTTGTATCATTTTGACCACCTATACCTGCTTCCAAAATCATTACATCTACATTTGATTTTTCAAAGTATAAAATCCCAAGCAAAAACATATATTCAAAGAAAGTTGGTATAATCTTTCGTCCTAATCTCTCAGAAGAATCTTTAATATATTGTTCAACGTCTTTATAAAGGTTTACAAAGCTTGCTTCAGACATCATGCAACCATCAACCATCATTCTTTCACGAATATCCACCAAATGGGGTGATGTAAACAGACCAACTTTTAGGTCTGACTTTTGAATCATGGCATTTACCATAGAAGAAACAGAACCTTTACCGTTAGTTCCTACAACATGAATGAAAGGGATTGAATCCTCATACCCCATTTCATCCAGCAATATTTTCACAGTAGAAAACCCAGCTTCTTTTCGAAATCTAGGATACTCTATTAGTTTTTTGTGTATTTCATCAAATGACAACATATAAGTTCCTCCATATCCTGTCTTACTTTAACATTTCGATAGGCCATTTTCAAGAATGGATCCACTTAAAGGCCCTCATCATAGTCTTTGTAACAAATTGTTCACACTATTGCCTAATTCTTGCCACCATATTCACACACTAAAAACATATTGGTGTATTATAATACATGTAAACTTACAAATAATTTCAAAAGGAGTGACAGACAATGAACGACGATTTTAACAACCTATTTGATCAACCAATAGATGAAACCAACGATTCAATTTCAATGATTGAGCGTCAACCTGACACTTTCGAAGAAACAACTATAGAAGAGTCTGTTTATTACGAGATGCCTGTTCAGCAAGTATCTAAAAAGAAAGCTCACAATAAATGGTATGTGCGTATTGCAGTTTATGCAATCATCTTAACCTTCGTTAGTGGTTTTACATTCGGTGCAGGCTATCTAACCGCTTCCTACTACGGTGGCAAATTACCAGGTGCCACCACATTAGACAGTAACCAACTAGTGATTGACGATACTAATTCAGATATTAGCATAACTCAAGTTCAATCCATTGTAACACCAAGTAAAAGTAACTCTACGATTGCTACGATTGCTAAAGAAGTATCACCCGCCATCGTAACTATCGCCACCTATAATGGACAGAAGCCATCTGGTCCACTGGATTATTTTGGTTTCTCAGGTGGCACAGGCTCAGGTATTGTTTTTGATACCACAGAAGATGAACTACTTATTGTAACAAATTTCCACGTTATAGAAGGTGCTAGCAGTTTAGAAGTCATATTTGCTGATGGTTCAGTCATCGACGCTACACCACTTGGCTATAACTCAAGGATGGATGTAGCTGTCATTGCTATCCCTCTTGAAGAAGCCAATAAACATATGGAACAAATTGTTTTGGCAAGTTTTGGTGATTCTGATGACGTTGAAATCGGTCAACTGGCTGTGGCCATAGGAAATCCTCTTGGTCCAGAATACGCTTTAACTGTCACAGCAGGTATTATTAGTGCCTTAGGTCGTGACATCTTTATAGATAGAAATACAGCTCAAGTCAACCTAATTCAGACAGATGCTGCAATTAACCCAGGTAACAGCGGGGGAGCACTTCTTAATGATCAAGGTGAAGTCATTGGCATTAACAGTGCCAAATATGTGGATGAAAGCGTTGAAGGTATTGGTTTTGCCATTCCAATTAACGATGCTAGTGAAATCATAGATAAGATCTTAGAAACTCGTACTGGAGATGATATTGGTTATGAACTTGATGATGATCGCGCCTTCTTAGGTGTTCAGATTTCTGATATAACATCAGAAATTTACAACCAAACCGGCATGACTTTTGGCGTCTATATCACTGGTGTCTTTGAAGGTAGTGGTGCTAAGGAGGCAGGTATCGTTATAGGTGATATCATTTATGAAATAGATGGTAACCGCATCCAAAATGTAAAGGAGTTATTTAACATCCTTGAGAATGCTATCGTAGGTGATATCTTAGAAATCAGTCTCGTGAGAAATGATGAAATCATCACAGTTCAAGCACCTTTATATAGCCATAAAGAAGTTATGGACTTACAAGAAGAATAGACAAACATAATGATAGCCTCAGCTTTCGCTGAGGCTATTTCTTTTGCTACTTTTTCTTCTTAGACTTTTTTTTGTCAGATTTCTTGTCACTCTTCTTAACTGATTTCTTGTCTGACTTTTTCTTGTCTTTTTTCTTGGACTTCTTTACTTTAACAGATTTATGGTCTTCAAGTTTAGCCATTTTTTTTGCAATGGGACAGCTTGAACAACATTTACCCTTTTTTTTCCATTTGCCACAACATTTTTTTGCCATATAATCATCCTCGATTCTATTTTTCTAGGCGATTAATACCACTTATAAGTGCCTTTATGGATGCTTTGCTTGTATTTCTAGATAAGCCTACACCAAAGGTTGAGACACCATTTGCTTTCTTAAGTTGAATGTATGCTATCGCTTCTGCATTCTCCCCAGATTGAACAGCATGCTCATCATATGTGACCAACTCAAAATCCTTATAACCTTCTTTTTGAATAGCATGGAAGAAGGCTGATATTGGACCATTCCCTTGACCCATAACCTTACGACTCTTACCATCAATTTTCACATCTGCTTCTATTGTTACTTCTTGCTCTAAGTCATCATGATATGTACTCTTAAATGATTCAAGTTCAAGAGAACCTTTCACATCAACAAACTCTAAATCAAATATAGTCTTAATTTCACTAGGTGTCAACTCTTTACCCGTTTCATCTGTTACCTTTTGAACTGGAACACTGATTTGTGGGTGCATTGCTTTTGGCAACTTGTAACCATAAGCATCTTCAAGAATATAAGCAACCCCACCTTTTCCAGATTGTGAGTTAATTCGAATGATTGGCTCGTATTGACGTCCAATATCAGCTGGATCAATTGGTAAGTATGGTACATCCCAGTAAGTTGAATCATCTGCATGGGCTTTAAGACCTTTTCTTATAGCATCTTGATGTGATCCTGAGAATGCTGTGTAAACTAACTCACCTGCATATGGGTGACGTTCATGAACCCTCATGCCTGTACTAGTCTCATAGGTCTCTATAATATGGTTGATTTGGTCTACTTTAACCTCTGGATCAACCCCTTGTGTAAATAAGTTCATAGCAATGTTCAATATATCAACATTTCCTGTTCTTTCACCGTTACCAAATAATGTACCTTCCACTCGATCAGCTCCAGCCATGATACCAAGTTCAGTAGCTGCCACACCTGTACCTCTATCATTATGGGTATGTAAACTAATATTCACACTATCACGACGATCAATGTTTCGACAGAACCATTCGATTTGGTCTGCATAGACATTTGGTGTTGCCATTTCTACAGTCGCTGGTAAATTAATGATGACTTTTTTCTCAGGTGTTGGTTGCCATACACCAATAACAGCATTACAAACTTCTAATGCATAGTCCATCTCAGTACCTGTGAAACTCTCTGGTGAATACTCAAAGAAGAAGTCTGTTTCAGGGTATTTGGCTGCGTATTCATTCAACCATTTAGCCCCTTGAACGGCTATATCTTTAATCTCTTCTTTGCCCATCTTGAAGACCACTTCACGTTGTTGTGTTGATGTCGAATTGTAAACGTGAACAATCGCTTGTTTAACGCCCTTTAGAGCTTCAAATGTTTTGGCAATAAGATGTTCTCTCGCTTGTACCAATACTTGGACCTTCACGTCGTCTTTAATATAACCTTCTTCAATTAAGGTTCTTAGGAAATTATACTCTGTTTCTGATGCTGATGGAAAACCAATTTCAATTTCTTTATAACCCATCTCCACAAGTAATTCAAAGAAGGCAAGTTTGGCTTCAATGCCCATTGGAACTGGTAGGGCCTGGTTACCATCTCTCAGATCTACACTACACCAGATTGGTGCTTTATCAATTGTTTTTGATGGCCATGTACGATCACTTAGATCCATTGTTGGGTACTTTCTGTACTTCATAAATGCTTCTTGACTCATAATTTGCCTCCTTATGTTTGCTATAGAAATAAAAAAACCTTCCGTCTCTTTATAAGAGACGAAAGGTGACTTCCGCGTTACCACTCAAATTCATCCATATTATGGATGCACTCATCAGGGTACTAACATACCCATCTCGATATAACGGTCGAACCCGACTATGCCTACTTAATGGTTGCCCATCTATTCAACACGTAACTCCAAGGCTAGTTCAGTATCTCTTCACTGTTGTTTCGCACCTACCAACAACTCTCTGAAGCTTCAAAATACTTAATACTCCTTTTCACAGTTTGTATACTGTAATCAGTTTTTTAATATCATATATCATCACGTTACTTCTGTCAAGTGTTATTTAGCCAGAATTAGAAATAGGGTTCACGAATAATTGGTCGTATTGGAAACTCATTGGTATAGGTCTTAATGATTTCTCCATACTTCTTGTCTTCAAGTAATTGAAGATCTACACCTTGACTTATAGGACAATTACTTAAACAAATACCGCAATCTGTTCCAAGACTTCGCCATCTTCTATAACACTCTTCTTGATGGATTTGATAACGTTCCACACCATTGATCATTGATTTCTTTGCAGGTATTGCTTTACCTGGGCAGGTCTTTATACATCGCCCACAGACATCGCAAAATTCAGCTAAGTTCATGTCTTTCACTTCATCTGGTATAAGTTCAAGATCCGTTGTCACAACACCTAATCTGATACGTCCACCGTATTTTGGATGTAACAGCAAACCATGTCGGCCGATTTGACCAAGTCCTGCATCTCTAGCCACTAAAGGTGCAACCACAAGGTAATTCCCATCCATATGGTTTCTAGTATCATAACCTATAGATCTTAGATAAACAGATAATTCAAGCCCCATAATGCCTAAGTTTAAATAGCACTTAGATGTTTCAATCACTGTGTCCATTCTAGGTGCCCTATTCACCATCTCTTTGGTCATTTCTTTGACAAAAACAATGGCATACTTATGGTGTTTAGTGATTCTAGCACCGTAGTCTTGTCTACCTCTAACACTATAATAATGGTCCTCTTTAAGCCTTGTAATAGCAACATCATCAGCTCCATAATGTTTCATCAACTTTTTAACAAGGCTCGTTGCCGCTTCTGGCGTCATGGGCACTTGCTCTGAATTCGCCTCACCCTCACATAAGGGATGTAAGGTTGATATAATATCAAAGTCTGCATCAGGAATTGGTGCAGTAAGAGGGTTATACATAGCCGTCCCTTCACTACACAGATTAGGCATTCCACGTAATACATCATCTATTTCCTTAAGCTCAGGATGAGCTGTATAAAATTCATTATATGTGTCACTGCCTTCTATCAAACCCATTCTGGCAAACATGATCATTCTTTCATCTATCTGCATTATTTAGCCTCTTTCGGTAAAAAGTTTTCTAACATTAGGACATGGTTTTCCTCTGCTTTAATCAGTTGGTCTAGAACATTTGCAAATTTCTTAGCATCTTCATTATCGCCAGTTATTTGCTCCTTAATCTCAACCAAAATCTCACCATTACGTTTCTCAAACTCTATAGAGTAAAGTATAAAGCTTTTCACATTTGTTGTATTGGCACGTTGTATACTGTTCTTAAAATCATTAAGTATGATTCTGATTTTATTAAAAAGTTGGTCATCTACAACCACATTCATTCCTCTATATTCCTCAAGTAGCTCTCTATAGTACTTTGCATGTTCAGCTTCCTGTCTACTTAGGACCTGGGCTGCTGTTTTCACTTGCCCGTTATATTGTCCATCGATTGTTGCGATATTTTTATATAAAGTAGCAAAATTATCCTCAATTTGAGCTAACATGGGTATAACATGTTCAACTGTTTTACTCATCCTGTTCTCCTATCCTTGTTTAGGCAAAAAGAGCTCTAATGTTTTCGAATGGGCTGCTTCTGCTTTTATCAAATTATCTATTAAAGAAATGAGTTGAATGGATGCCTCATCTTGTCCTTTAATGTTGTTCCTTATAGCCCGGAGAACATCACCATTTCGATTCTCAAAACCAATAGCGTACCTTAACAGACTTTCTATACTATCATGATTTTTACGCTGAATACCCTTTTTGAACTCTGATAAGACACTCTTAATATTATAATACAATCCTTCATCAATTGTGATATCAGAACCTTTGAACTGATCCAATAATCCTCTATAATAGTCCGCATGTTCTTTCTCTTGGCGCACCAAAACCATAGCCGCCGTCTTCAACTGGGTATTATACTGGCCATCTATTGTAGCCACATTGTGATAAAGCCTAGAAAAATTCTCTTCTATTTGTATCAACATTGGCAATATATGTTCAACTGTTTTAGTCATAGCCGCCTCCAACATGTATTAGTATTAGTATCATTATACTTTATTTTTGGGTATTAACCAACCAAAAAGGAGTGTTGCTAAGCAACACTCCTTAATCAAGTATACACTATTTCTTTAAGCTTGTTAAACGTTCCGTTACTTGAGCCATCATCTGCTCATATTTAGCCTTCTTTTCTTTCTCTTCATTAATTACTTTTTCTGGCGCTTTAGCTACGAAGCCTTGATTGTTCAGCTTGCCATTAACACGCTTAAGCTCACCTTCAAGCTTCTTAACTTCACCTTCAAGTCTAGCAATTTCCTTCTCAACATCTACGAGTTCACTAAATGGCATGTAGATCGTTGCATTTGGAATCACAACAGAAACTGCATCGTCTTCTATGTCATTCTTATGATGTTGAATAAGTACTTCACTTGCATACCCAAGGGTTGCAAAGAACACACGACCTTCTTCAAAAACAGTTTGAATCTCAGGGTCTTCTGATACAACATAAACTTTTGCCTTCTTTGAAGGTGGCACATTCATATTAGCACGAAGGTTACGAATATTTCTAACAGCCTCTTTGATGATTGAAATAGCTGTCTCTTCATCTGCAAAATGCCATTCGTCTTTATAAACTGGCCAATCTGAGATCATCACTGAAGGTTCAATGTCTTGGATCGTTTGGAAAATCTCTTCTGTGATAAATGGCATAAAAGGATGTAACAACTTCATTGACTGGATTAGAACCGTCTTAAGTGCCCATAGGGCAGCATTCTTGGTCTCATCTTCATCATTGTATAACCTTGGCTTAACCATTTCGATATACCAATCACAGAATTCTTCCCAAATAAAGTCATGTAACTTCTGAACAGCAATACCTAAGTCATATTTGTCCATGTTATCTGTTACATCTTTAGCCAGTGTATTTGCTTTAGAAAGAATCCATTGATCCGCTGGTGTTAACTCATCCATCTTAGCTTCAGTCACTGTTTTATCTTCTAAGTTCATCATAATAAATCTAGAAGCGTTCCAAATCTTATTAGCAAAGTTACGACTTGATTCAACACGTTCCTGGTAGTATCTCATGTCATTACCAGGTGCATTACCTGTAATAAGTGTTAATCTAAGCGCATCAGCACCATATTCAGAAATAACTTCAAGTGGATCAATACCATTGCCAAGACTTTTACTCATCTTACGTCCTTGAGAGTCTCT
>PPCM01000354.1_pt1 | contig 48570 bp, 35 predicted proteins | sample 1555541 | NCBI WGS metagenome assembly PPCM01 (sample SAMN05284479, study PRJNA326546) | Marine sediment metagenome, whole genome shotgun sequencing project. | isolation source: marine sediment | place: Germany: Wadden Sea | collected 2012-09-05
TGAACCCTTGAACCCTTGAACCCTTGAACCCTTGAACCCTTGAACCCTTGAACCCTTGAACCCCGGAAAGCTGGGAACCTGGAGCAACGGAAGCGTTTCAAAAGATAAAGCCCCACCCGCCGTTTAAGTCCGATAATCAGCAGACAAACTTTTCTTATAATAAATTTAATTTGGCATTTGACTTAACATTTTGAATGATCACGGATATAAGATCCGCATATGAAATATTCGAACATCGTTAATATCCCCATCGAACATGGGGCCGGGTTCCGATAAGGGGAAAAGATGGCAAAACCGAAGAAAACCGCAAAAAAAGAGGGAAAGGTCGATCTGGTAAAGAAAGCCTACCTCGGCATACGACAGATGCTCTTTTACAACGAGATCACACCCGGCCAGAAGATCAGCTACAGCGACCTTGCCAGGCGCATCGGCGTGAGCACCACACCGGTGATCAGCGCCCTGAAGTTCCTGGAGTTCAAGGCCATTGTCCGTCACGAGCCCAACAAGGGCTACTATGCGAACGAGATCAGTCTCAAGGAGGTCAGGGAGATATACCGGACACGGGAGTTGATCGAGATCTCCCTGATCCCAGAAATCTTCCTGAACAAAACCGAAGAGGGGGTCGCCAAGGTAAGAGAAGCATTCGAGGCCCACGCAACCGCCATCGCCGAAGCGGACCTGAACGGCCGCCTGCTCACGGACATGAAGTTTCACCTGAACCTCGCCGCCCTTTCAAGATCCAGGGTACAGGTCCGGATCCTCCAGGAGCTCTACGACCTGCTCTATCTCAAATACAGCCGCAACCTTCTTTTCGTCAGCATCCTCGAAACCTCCGAGGATCACCATCGGGAGATCCTTCACCACCTCGAAGCGGACGAGGAGGAGTCGGCCCGCAAGGCCCTGGCCAAACATCTTGCCGGCGTCAAGGAACATGTCCTCAAGGGCATGGAAAAGATCATGGCTTATGAACGGCAACCGGTATCCGACTTCGCCTTTCCCGTGCCCGACATGGAAGTCTGAGGGTTGTCAATACGACATATCCATCATCCATGCCGACGAGGAAGACGAATGGCGATGGAGAGTGCGCTTTGATATGGAGCGGGAATCTCGCGTGATGCTCCGTGACTCCGTCAGATGCGCGGAAATGGGATGAGGACCCGGGGAAGAAATCTTCATTATTCCATTGACACGGTTTGCCGATTTGACTATTTAACATGTGAATTATTTCTCAGGGCGGGGTGAAATTCCCCACCGGCGGTGATTTTGCTTTCACGCAAACAGCCCGCGAGCGCCTGCCGTTTCGGCAGGGTCAGCAGACCCGGTGTGATTCCGGGGCCGACGGTTACAGTCCGGATGGGAGAGAATGAAAAGCCTTTTGTTGCTTCAGTTCCCGCTTCACGGGTACTTCGGCCGACAGCGGGCAAGGGATTCGGACCTTTTTTTCCGGTGCCGGACCTGCCCCGCGATTGCGCGCGCCCATGTGAAGTGCGGCCTTATTCTCATCATATCCCCCTGATAATATTAAACTCTTTAATATTACGGAGCATTATGATGGATCAAAATTTACTGTCCAGATTCGGTACCCCGTTTGAGCGGGTTGAAAGCGCAATCCAGGCCCTTGCCGCCGGCAAGGGAATTCTTCTTGTTGACGACGAGGACCGGGAGAACGAGGGAGACCTGATTTATCCGGCGGAAACCCTTACCGATTCCCAGATGGCCATGCTTATCAGGGAGTGCAGCGGGATCGTCTGCCTCTGTCTCACCGATGAAAAGATCAAAAAACTGGGACTTCCCCAGATGGTAACGGATAATTCCAGCACCTATGAAACGGCCTTCACCGTTTCCATAGAGGCGAGCAAAGGGGTCACCACCGGCGTTTCCGCCTCGGACCGGGTAACCACCATCAAGGCCGCCGTTAAAGCGGATGCGGTGCCCGAGGACCTGAACCGTCCGGGGCATGTATTTCCCCTTCGGGCCCGCCCCGGCGGCGTCCTGGAAAGGCGGGGGCATACGGAAGGGACCGTGGACCTTATGCGCCTTGCCGGGTTCTCCCCATGCGGCGTGCTCTGCGAGCTCACCAACGAGGACGGCACCATGGCACGGCTGCCGGAAATCATCACCTTCGGGGAAAAGCACGGATTCCCGGTTTTAACCATCGAGGATATCGCCGCATACAGGATGGACGGGATGAAGAAATCGGCATAATCTGGCCCGGGGAGTCGGTATTGCCTTGAAACACGGTGCAAAAATGTACTTTCCCGTGACCTCGGAGTGAACCGGGTACCACCGGTATCGAAAGACAACACTCCCCGCCTGAAAGCCGAAAGCCGAAAGCCGAAAGCCGAAAGCCGAGACCATAAGCAAAATAAAACGGGGAGACAATGCTGCGGGCACCGTCTCCCCGTTATATCGACTTACAGGCACAATCAATCCGCTTAAGTCGCTCCGCAACACACGTGATATCGTAAGACGCGTATCGCGCACTTATCTCATTTTCCCATGCCCCTGGAGATAATTAAGGGATCGAGAAAGAATAATTTACACAATTTCCGATGATTCGCGTTCATCGGTATTCGGGGTGCGGGAGTCCTCCCCCATTTTTCGAGGGCGTCGATGCCGCCGACACCTGAACGACGCCCGCCGTCTTCCCCATGTTTAAATATCGAACTTGATCCCCTGCGCCAGGGGCGGCTCCCCGCCGTAGTTCACCGTGTTGGTCTGCCGCCGCATATACCCCTTCCAGGCATCGGAACCGGACTCACGGCCTCCGCCCGTCTCCTTTTCACCTCCGAAAGCACCGCCGATCTCGGCGCCCGACGTGCCGATATTCACGTTGGCAAGACCGCAATCGCTTCCGCCGGCGCCGAGGAAGAGCTCCGCCTCCCTGAGGCTGTCGGTGAAGACGGCCGACGAAAGGCCCTGCACCACGTTGTTCTGCAGTTCGATCGCCTTGGTGACATCTCCCTCGTACTTGATCAGGTAGAGAATCGGGGCAAAGGTCTCCTCCTGGACGATTTCGAAGTGGTTTTCCGCTTCGGCGATGGCCGGCGTCACATAGCAGCCGCTCTCGTAACCTTCTCCTTCGAGCACCGATCCGCCGCAAATCACCCTGCCCCCCTCTTCACCGATTCTCTCGAGGGCCTTTTTAAAATCCTCCACCGCTCCCCTGTCGATCAGGGGACCCACATGGTTGTTCTCATCCAGGGGATCGCCGATCCGCAGGCCGCCGTAGGCCTTTATGAGGGCCTCCTTCACCCTGTCGTAAAGGGATGCATGGACGATGAGCCTGCGGGTGGTGGTGCACCGCTGGCCGGCCGTTCCCACCGCGCCGAACACCACGGACGGAAGGGCGGTGGCAAGGTCCGCATTCGCGGTCATGATAATGGCGTTGTTTCCCCCCAGCTCGAGAATTGCGCGTCCGAACCTTCCGGCCACCACCCGGGCACCATGGCGGCCCACCTTCGTGGAGCCGGTGATGGAAAGCAGCGGGAGCCTTTTATCGTTCAGCATCTTCTCTCCCACCGCGCTCCCGCTCCCGATCACCACGTTGAAGAGTCCTTCGGGCAGGTCGTTTTCCCGAATGATCGAACCGAGGATATTCTGAACGGCAATGGCGGTGAGGGGAACCTTGGAGGAGGGTTTCCACAGGCAGGTGTCCCCGCAGACAGCGGCCAGCATGGCGTTCCAGGACCATACGGCAACGGGAAAGTTGAAGGCGCTGATGACCCCCACCACTCCCAGGGGATGGTACTGGTCGTAAAGGCGGTGCTCGGGCCTTTCCGAATGCATGGTATAGCCGTAGAGCTGGCGCGACTGGCCCACCGCGAAATCGCAGATATCGATCATCTCCTGCACCTCGCCCCAGCCCTCCTGGAGAGATTTTCCCATCTCGTAGGAGACCAGGCTGCCCAGTGCCTTCTTGTGCTTCCTCAGGGCATTGCCCACCTGGCGGACCACCTCGCCCCGCATGGGCGCCGGAACCAGGCGCCAGGCCTTGAAGGCCTCTTTCGCCGTCTCCGCCACCCGGTCGTAATCCGCCTCGGATGCCTTGTAAACACTCGCGATCCTTTTGCCGTCAACAGGAGAAAACACCTCGATCTCCCCCTCGCCCGAGGTCTCGATCCAGTTCAAACCCGTTGAAGCACCGAAATTCTTCTCCTTGATTCCAAGCTCTTTCAGGAAATCCATCTCTTTTCTCCTCATATGCCCAAAGGGCTTTTATGGTTGGACATGCCGGCGGATTTGCCGGGGGACGTCGATCTCGTCCGCCCCCGCCGAAACACCGCCGGCACCGTGCGTTTATGGCGACGGTCACAGGGAAGGTCAGTTCCGCCGCTCCGCTCCGTAGCCGTTCCTGATGCCGAGTCTCTCCATGATCGCCCCCATGGTGATCCCGCGCATCTTGTCTTCGATATCGATCTGAATATCCGCGAACAATCCCAGGAAGTAATCGTCGAAGCGTGTCGTGAAGGATTCGTCCTCCGCAGCATTCCTGTGAACGTCCAGGTGGAAGGCCTTCCTGTCTTCGATGGAGCAGTAAACCTCCTGCATATGGATGGTAAGGGGGTCCCTGGCCAGGAGAAATCCCCCCCCCGCCCCCTTGGTGCTTTTCACGATTTTGTTCTGGGCGAGCATGGCCAGAAGCTTCCTGATCTTGGATGCGTTTCCGCCGGTCACCCCGGCGATCCGCGAGCTGCTCACGGGTTCCGGGTACGATGCCCCGAGACAGCAGAGCGCCTTTACGGCCAGGGATAGTTTTGTGGATGCGGACATCTGTTCCTCCGTTGATATGTTACACATACCGTAACACATGATTTCCCGACAAACAAATATTTTCCGTTAAATTGAAAAAACTCACCGCAACGCCGACGGATAGATCGGCCGCCGTTCAGTCGGGGCGTGGCTCCCCGGTCACAACCTCGGCGGGTGTGCCTGTAAATCAGCGCCCGGTGGGGATATGAAAAAGAGGGGGGGACCCGCCGGAGGAGGACGGGAGGAAACGCGCCCCCGGAATCCGGAGGCGGAAGGTGCGGAGCCCCGTCCGCCGGGCCACCGGATGTCCACCCCGCCCGGCGGCCATGGGAAGATCGCGAAAAACACAGGAGAGGGAAAGAGGAGGAGACGATCAGCTCACGACGGGGGTTGCCTTGGGATCAAAGGGGTTCTTGCGCACGGCAAGGGAGTAGAGATAGGGGTACTGGGTCCTGAGATGGCCCAGGTAAACGATCCACTGCTCCACAAGCCGTTTGTAGGCACGGTTCATGTCCCCCACCAGGTGCTCCAGGTCCGAACCGGGCAGGTAATCGATCCCCTCCCGGCACCCCAGCTCGTCGGTGAGGTGAAACACGGCAAGCAGGGCCTCGCTGAACCCCTCGTGTTCAATGAGCACGGGATTCTCCAGAAGGCCCACCAGAAGCCCCCGTTTTCCGGCCAGAAACTCCGACAGGCCCTGCTGGTCCACCAACTCGCCGTCCACCCGAAGGGGGATGCCCTTGAGCGCCCGCCTTGCCGCTGCAAACTCTTCGTTCGACCAGTTCGCCCCCACAAGAAGATGGGCCCGGGCCTCCTCGATCCCCTTGTCGTACCCGGCAAAGAGGTGGAGCAGCCGGTATCCCACCTCGCTGAAAAAGACCCCCAGGACCATGTTGACCTTGCGCATTCGGTTCTGGGTCTCCCGGCGGATCAGCAGCATCTCCGTTGCATTGGCGATGACCCCGAGAAAGGTCGCTCCCCCCATGACGATAAGGAAAATGGCCAGCACCCGGCCGGCGGGGGTGAACGGGTGGATATCCCCGTACCCCACCGTGGACATGGTCACGATGTTGTAATAAAAGGCCTCGAGAAACGAGAGGTCCTCCAGTTTCATGAACCCGGCGGTTCCCACGGCCGTTATCACAAGAAAAATAGCTAGAAATACCTGCAGCCTTCGAAACACCGCCTGCATGCCGGCTCCTCCGATACTGTTGGATGCGCCGCCCGGCGCCGAAATTATGCTGATCAGCTCAACTTTCTTGATTTGAGCGCAACTGCCTTGAAAACCCCCTGGGAAAGTCCCGGGTCCCGGTCAATAGAGGCTCAGGTCCTCTTTGGTAAGCCGATCGGCTTTTGGAGGGGGCTCCGCCGCCTTCCGCATCTGTTCCTGGAGCTCCTTTACCTTCCGCTGGGAAAGATCCAGTTTCTGGACATGCTGATCCAGGGATTTTTTCAGAACGGCGATCTCCTCGCGCTGAAGAAGGTCCTTTTTCTTGAGCTCCTCCTCCTTCTCCTGGTAACTCCAGAGCATTTTTTTCATCTTCTCGCTCGACTCGGCATGGCCCGACGAGAGCTTTTTTTCTTTTGACTTCAGTAAATTGTTGATGATCGTGATATTGACGAGTTCCACCACCAGGGCAACGCAGAGCGCATGCACGAGAAAGTCCTTGTTCCCGTAATACATCAACATCGCTATAACAACACCGGATAAAAATACCATCTCACCCTCCAGATTTTATTAAACCCCATGTCCAAGCTTCATCGTTATTACACAATTCGTGATTGTAACCCAGTTCGATCCGCCCTTCAAGGGTTTACCGACCTGCCCCTGGACAAACGCGAGTAACTCCGGCAGGGGGCTCAAACAGCTGAAAGGAATGACCGTTAATTTACAAAGCTCTGAATTCATTGAACCGAAAATCCATATACGATTGCCCTGCCCCTGCCCGGCCCACCACTAAGCCCCCCGCGGCGGAACATTCTCCACTTAACGATTGCCGGGAAACCCGGGTTATGCCAAGATAGGGCGATATAAGGCCTGGAACATGAATTCAGCAACAGTTCCGCCCTCTCTCCCCGGGGATAAAAAATGGACGAATTGCCGGAATTCGGCGGTTTCAACCGGGAGCGGGAAGTATGAATGGAGAGGAGCCGGCCGGAAAGTCCACGCCGGTTTTTCCGCCCTGGCCGTTTAAAAAGCCGCGCGATTGTTTGTACAACCATAAACGGAATTTATCATGAAGAAAAAAAGCGAAACCTACCTGGACTGCTGCCTCTACTTTACGGCCAACTCCCTTGCCAGGACCATCAACCGGATCACGGACGAGGCGTTCATGATCACCGGCCTCTCCCCCTCCCATGCCTTCCTGCAGATGCTTGTCAACGAGAGCCCCGGCATCACCCAGCAGGAGCTGAGCGGCCTTATGAACCTTGCGCCCTCCACCATCACCCGCTTCGTGGACAAGCTGGTCACCCGCAAGCTCGTCTTCAGAAAGACCGACGGCAAACTCTCCAAGGTGCACCCCACCGAAACGGGCATGGAAAAGGACGATATCATCCGGCAGGCATGGAAGAACCTGTACAATGCCTATTGCGAAGCCCTCGGAGAGGAGTTCGCCGTGAAACTCACGGCCGACATACGTCATGCCCACGGGCAACTCAAGACAGCGGGATAACGCTGCCCCGCCCTTTGCCGCCGCATGGGCGCCCAAAAGCGCTGTCCGCCCAAGCATAATGAGCATATGATCCATAATCAAGTTTTATTACGAGGGCATCATACTTGACACGCACGGCTTTACCTGCAATGCTCAATCATTGGCAAATCCGCCGGGAGAAATCAGTGTATCCCCATGACCGAACCCGGTTTTTTTCCCGAACTTTCCGCACCACTTCCCGAAACGGGGCATTACCTGATTCTCCGGTACTACACGGCTTTATACGCCGCCGGCCGTTCGGGGCGGCCGGGAGTGCGCGCAGGCATGATGGAGGGTGGACCATGAAATCCGTATACACATGCATCGCCTTGATGGGGCTTCTGCTCCTGGGCGTTTCGGCAAGCCATGGAGAATCAAAACCCATCGGCTTCATTAAAAACGTCAACTCCGAAGCCTTCGTGGTTCGAAACGGCGAGGCCATGCCGGGAGTACCGGCCATGAAGATCCATATGGACGATCTCATACGAACGGGAGAAAAAGGACGGATCGGCCTGATCTTCAGGGACGACACGGTGATCTCCATGGGTCCCGGGAGTGAAATTGCCGTCACCGAATTCCTGTTCGAACCCGTCCAGGGGAAACTCTCCTTTCTGGCGAAGATGTTGAAAGGCACGGTTTCCTTTGTTTCCGGGCAGATCTCGAAACTCTCCCCCGGCTCCGTTCGAATCCAGACCCCCACCGCAACCATCGGCATGAGGGGAACCCACGTACTCGTAAAGGTGGACTAGGAGGCTTTCATGATCCGATCGCGTATTTTCTTCCTCACCCTGCTCGCGCTCCTCTGTCTTTCGGCCTGCGGCAAGCGCAACATCGTGGTTCTGATGAACGACCCCGACGGCACCCACGGCAGCGTGGAGGTCTCCAACGAATCGGGAACGGTTGTCCTTGACGCCCCCCTGCGGGCCACCGTCATTGGAGACAAAAGCACCGCCCCTGCGGCCCCCTTTACCATGGCGGAAAAGGAGGTGAACGACGTTTTCGGACCCGCCGTCGCCGCCCGCCCCGAGATTCCGGTCCACTTTATCCTCCACTTCAAGGTCGACTCAACGGAACTCTCGCCGGAATCCCTGAAATCCCTGTCAATGGTCATGGACGCCGTCAAAGAGAGGGCATCCGTCAATATCAGCGTGATCGGCCACACGGACACGGCCGGCGACAAAGCATACAACCTGAAGCTCTCCATGAGGCGGGCCATGGCCGTGAAAAAACGGCTCGTGGAAAAGGGGGTCCCGGAAGCGCACATCGACACCACCTCCCACGGAGAACGAAATCCCCTGGTGAAAACAGAGGACAACGTGAGCAACCCCCTGAACCGGAGGGTCGAAGTCATTGTCAGGTAGCTCCTCCGGAAGATCGTTCCCCTCCTCCGCCCGGGGCCCTTTCTCGGCCGACCTGCGGCGCGGGGGAGCGCCGTATTCCCGAAACCCGGGACACCGGAGCGCGCGGGCCCATATCATATGAAGAACAGGTACTCCCTCCATAATTCCGGTTCGCCCGCGAAAACGACCTTTGCCCTGGGCCTGGCCCTTGCCGCGATACTGGTCCTCTTCCACCTCGTCGACCCACCCTTTATCCGTTTTTTCGACGCCAAGGCCTCGGACACCGTTCTCTCGCACCGGAGCCCCGGGCACTCCTCGGGGCGTATCGTCACCGTGGATATCGATGAGCGCAGCCTTTCCCAATTCGGCCAGTGGCCCTGGCCCAGGTACCGGCTCGGGAACCTCCTCAAGAGAATCCAGTCCATGGGAGCAAGGAGCATCGGACTGGACCTCATCCTGGCCGAGCCCGATCGAACCTCCCCTTCAACCTGGCTGGAGAGCATCAACCGCGAACTGGGTTACCGGATGGAGCTGGGGGGAATCCCGGCCGCCCCGGCCGACCACGACCGCATTCTCTCGGATATCCTTGCCGGCGGCCCCTTTGTGCTTGGATACGAATTTCTGTTCCAGGCATCCGGCCCCCCCTCGGATCAATGCCGCCCCCACCCCCTGAACCTGATCCGCATCGCGGACAGGACCCCCGACAACCCGGGGGACCGTTTTTTCGAGGCCATGGAGGTGGTCTGCAACCTCTCCGAGTTTTCCGAGGCCGTGTCCCATTCGGGTTTTCTCAATGCCGCCCCGGATCCGGACGGCATCCTGCGGCGCATCCCCCTGATCATGGCCTTTGACGAAGAGGTCTACCCGAGCCTGGCCCTGGCCACCCTGATGCAGGCGTGGGGCACGGACCGGGTCCGCCTTCGCCGGACAAAACAGGGTCGCCAGAACCTGACCACGGCGGGCAGGACCATTCCCCTGGACGGAAACGGAAATATCCTCATCGATTTTTTTACCGAAACCGCCCCGGCGAGCCGCGTCTCCGCCGGGGCGGTCCTGAACGGCACGCTAGCGGACGAGACCTTCAGGGACAAGATCGTTTTCGTGGGCACCTCCGCGGCCGGCGTGGGCCATTCCTTTCAGACGGCGGGGAAAACCATGGTTCACCACCTGGACGCCCAGGCCAGAATCGCCGACACGGTATTGGACGGGGCGTACATCGTTCGAGACCGTGAAACCAGGTCCTGGGAGGCCGGGGCGGGCGCCCTTACGGCGATCCTTTACAGCCTCTGCCTCGCCGGCCTGGGAACCGCCCTCAATATCTGTATCGGCATCCTGCTGATCGCCGGATCGTGGATCGTCCCCGCGAAGCTATTCGAAAGCACCGGAATTCTCTTTTCCCCGCTCTTTCCCACCCTCGCGGTGCTGCTCCACTTTTCCCTGCTGACCATCTTCAAGTACAAACGAAAACAGCACCTTGCCCGGGCAAAGGAGAAGGATGCCCTGATGCTGCTCACCCGGAGTGAAAAGAAGCTCTCCTCCATCGTCAAGGCCATCCCGGACATCATCTTCAGGCTGGACACCGACGGCAGGATCACCTTCCTGAGTCCCTCCTTTGAAACATACGACTGCCCCCTGGACAACCTTACGGGCCGTCCCCTCCTGGACCTGATAATGCCCGGGGACCGGGAAAAGGCCCGGTTCAGGATCAACGAGCGAAGATCCGGGGAGCGGGCCACGGCGGACATGGAGCTGAGGCTCCGGCTCTCCCTTCCGGACCGGGAACAGAAGGACCCGTTCCGTTACTTCAGCGTGTCCGCCGAGGGGCTCTACAGCACCGATAAGCCGGGAAAGAATTCCTTCATGGGAACCCAGGGCATTGCCAGGGACATCACCGAACACAAGATTCTCCAGCAGGAGCTGGTACAGGCCCAGAAGATGGAGGCGGTGGGGAACCTCGCGGCCGGGGTGGCCCACGACCTGAACAACGTGCTGGGCATGCTCGTGGGATATCCCGAGCTGATGAAACTCGACATGGCCGAGGACGCCCCCCACCGGGAAACCCTCACCATCATCGAGCAGTCGGGCCTCAAGGCCGCCGCCATCGTCCAGGACATGCTCACCATCGCAAGGAGAAAGGTGGACGTGAGCGAGGTGTTCTCTGTGAACAGGGTGGTCGGAGAGTACCTGGACTCTCCCGAGTTCAAGGGCCTCGGGGAGAACAACCCCCTGATTCACCTGGAAACGGAGCTTTCGCCGGAACTCTTCAATGTCACGGGTTCCCCCCTCCACCTCTCCAAGGCGATCATGAACCTCGTGGGCAACGCGGCCGAGGCCATGCCGGCGGGGGGCCGCATCCTCGTCAAAACGGGCAACCGCTACTTCGACACCCCCTTCAATGCCTACGAGTCGATCCCCGAGGGGGAGTACGTCCGCCTGAGCGTGATCGACGACGGCGTGGGGATCTCCGAGGAGGACCTGCCCAAGATATTCGAGCCCTTTTACACGAAAAAGCGCATGGGCAGGAGCGGCACGGGCCTGGGCATGAGCGTGGTCTGGAGCACGGTCAAGGACCACGGAGGCTACATCGACATCAGGACCCGGGAGGGCGAGGGAACCCGCTTTGATCTCCACTTTCCGGCCACGAGGGAGAAAGCCGCCGAGAAAAGGGGGCGGATCACCCTCGAGGACTATGTTGGAACGGAGCGGATCCTCGTGGTGGACGACGTTGCAGAGCAGTCGGAGATCGCCGTGAAGATGCTGGGCAAGCTCGGCTATTCCGTTACCTCGGTTTCCAGCGGGGAGGCGGCGGTGACCTACCTTGCGGACCGCAACGTGGACCTCCTGGTGCTGGACATGGTGATGCCCCCGGGCATGGACGGGCTCGAGACCTACCGCCGGATCATCCGCTCACACCCCGGCCAGAAGGCCATTATCGCCAGCGGCTTCACCGAATCCGACCGGGTCAAGTCCCTCCAGGCCCTGGGCGCCGGCGCCTACGTGCGAAAACCCTATACCCTTGAAAAGATCGGCGTTGCCGTGCGCGAGGAGCTGGACAGCAGACGATGACCCCCCTTGACACCATGGAAGCGCTTTCCGCTGAACTGGAAAAGACCCGGGCCCTCCTCGCCGGGGAGAGAAGCAAGCGGCGCCGCCTGGAGGAGCGAATGGCGCAAGCGGACCCGGCATCCGTCGAATTCAAGGAGATCGCCCACGCCGGAAGCTACGCCAGGGATCTTCCCGCCGGCGACACCCGCTGGTTTCACCTTCGCGGCGAGCTCATGGGATTCGACAATCCCTGTTTCACCCTTGAAGCGTTCCGCGCCATGGTCCATCCGTCGGACCGGGCCCGGGTCATGGAAGGGACCGGAAGAACCATTGCCCAAGGACTCCCCCTGGATATGGAGTACCGGATCAGACGCCCCGACGGCACCGTTCTATGGCTGCGGGAACAGGCAAGCGTGGAGCGGGACAGCCGGGGAAACACCCTCGTGATGGAGGGCAAGCTCCTGGTCGTCTCCCGGCGCAGGGAAACGGAGTTTGCCCGGGAGGGTTCCCCGATGATGTTCCAGAAGGCCTTTCATGCCACCCCCGACGCCATCATCATCTCATCCCTTAAAAAGGGCCTGATACTGGATATCAACGAGGGCTTCCAACGGATCTTCGGGTATCGCCACGACGAGGTCGTGGGCAAGAGCGTCGAGCAGCTGCTCTTCTGGAAGGCTGAAGGCGCCCGGAGGGCCATGCTCCGGAAACTGAAAACCGAGGGTAGGGTCCGGGACCTCCCGGTCTCGCTCCATGATCGAAACCGGGAGCCCCATGCCTGCCTCTTTTCCACGGAGGTCTTCGGCTACAACGGCAAGCCCCACCTGGTGAGCGTGGTACGGGATATCACCGCCCAGAAACACACCGAAGCGGAGTTGAAAAAATCCCGCCGGGAACTGGCCGTCCGAAACCGCATCTCCGATGCCTTCCTTACCCTGCCCCACGAAGAGATGTTCGACCGGGTCGTTTCGATCATACAGGGGGAGCTGTCCAGCCCTTACGGCCTCTTCGGGTATATAAACGAAGAGGGCGCACTGGTCTGTCCCACGCCGACTCGGCAGGCTTCGCGGTTTCAACATACCGCAGCCGGACGGGTCGCCCTGATACCACTGGAGAATCTGGATAACCGGGATAACGGCAAAGGGACGGAAAGCGTACCGGGCCGGATCATTTTTCCGCCGGATCGCCTCCCCGGGCTTCTCAAAAAACTCCTGGAGACCGAAAAGGGGCTCCGCATCAACGCTCCCGTCGGGATGCCCGAAGCCCACCTTCCCATCGAACGAATGCTGGGAGCTCCCATCCGCTACAACCGGTATTCCATCGGAGTTCTCCTCTGCGCCAACGCTCCCCTGGAATATACCGACCAGGACCTGGACTTCCTGAAGGTCATTGCCGACCATATCGCCCCGGTCCTTAACGCACGCCTGGCCCGGGAAGCGGAGGAGAGGGAGCGAAAACGCCTGAAGGAAGAGCTCCAGCAGGCCCACAAGATCGAATCCCTCGGCACTCTGGCCGGGGGTATTGCCCATGATTTCAACAACATCCTCTCCCCCATCATGATCTATTCCGAAATGATGAGCCTGACCCTGCCGGAGCACAGCCCCCACAAGGGACACCTGGAAAAGATCTACAAGGCCGGCACGAGGGCACGGGACCTGGTCCAGCAGATCCTCACCTTCAGCCGCCAGAGCGAGCAAAAGGCAGGCCCCCTGAAGATCGTCCCCGTGGTCAAGGAGTGCATCAAGATGCTCCGTTCGGTGATCCCGACGACCGTGGAGATCCGGCGGATAATCGAGGAGGGCCCAAACACGATTTCGGCCCATCCCACCCAGATTCACCAGATACTGATGAACCTCTCCAACAACGCGGCCCACGCCATGCGGACCGGGGGAGGCGTTCTGGAGATCGGCGTTCGTCGAATTACCGGGGAAAAAACGCCCACGCCCATTCCAGCCCCCTGCCTTCTCCTTTCGGTGGGGGACACGGGCCACGGCATCGATCCCGCCATCGCGGACCGCATCTTCGACCCTTACTTCACCACCAAGGCCCGGGGAGACGGCACGGGCCTGGGATTATCGGTGGTTCACGGGATCGTTCAATCCCGCAACGGCGCCGTCGAGGTCCATACGGTTCCGGGCAAGGGCACCACCTTCAACATCTTTCTGCCCCTTCTCGACGAGGCGCCTCCCGAAAGCCCGGCCCCCCTTCCCCACCTGCCCGGGGGAAAAGAGCATATCCTGATCGTGGACGATGAGCGGGCGGTCATCGAACCCCTTGAAGAGGTGCTGAAGAAGCTCGGCTACACGGTAACCGCGTGCCCGGGAAGCATGGAGGCACTTGAAAGGTTCACCGAGGCGCCGGACCGCTTCGATCTGATGGTCACGGACATGACCATGCCCCATATGACCGGCACCATGCTCGCCGAAAAGGTATTTGCCCTTCGGCCGGACCTGCCCGTTATCCTCTGCACCGGTTTCAGTGAGCTCATAGACGACAAAGCCGCAAAAAAGATGGGCATCCGTGCATTTGTCCTTAAACCGTTGATCTTAAGGGAGATGGCCCGAACCATTCGCGAAATCATGGACACTCCTTCCCGGCAGGGCCATGGCATTTAGATTGCCTGAACCAGGAATTCATATCGTTATTAACCCGGCAACCAACAACCGCTGTTTTTAATTCATGGAATCATCATAACAACAAACAGGTAATTCCGTTGTGGGTTCGAGTATTTAGTTGCCGGCTTAATACTTTTACCCTCCCTCCGAAGCCTGCCCCGGAACCGGGAAGCGCGGAAGTTTCCCCCTTCCCTCGAACAAGCTTCGTAAAATTGACGTTTTCATAGCTCCCGAATCCGCAGCATGCGCATGACGCGTCCCCTCTCTTCCAAGCCTGCGCCTCAAACCAAAGCAACGGTTTTTCACTGTTGGAGGCTCACGGTTGCGCAACCGTGTTTCCATATGTTAGAGAATCGGTTTGCAATACCCTGCATCCATAAATTCCGGGAGAGATAATGGCGAATATTCTGGTTGTCGACGACGATGAAATGATCTGCGAGGCCCTGGCGGACCTGATACGGCCCATGGGGCATTCCGTGGCGTATGCACTGAACCTCAAGCAGGGTTTACGGCACATCCTGGCCGACCCCTTTGATCTCGTTTTCCTGGATATCCGCCTTCCCGACGGAAACGGCCTCGACGTGATACCCGATATTCTCCAGGCCCCCTGCCGGCCGGACATCATCATCATCACCGGAGAAGGAGACCCGGACGGCGCGGAACTGGCCATCAGGAGCGGGTGCTGGGACTATATTCAAAAACCGCTCTCCGCCAAGGGAATTATCCTGCCCCTGACCCGCATCCTGGAACATCGCCGGGAAAAACGGGCCGGGAAGAAAACCGTTGCCCTGAAACGCGGCCGCATAATCGGCAACAGCCCCAGACTGCGCACCTCTCTGGACCTCACGGCAAGGGCGGCGGGAACGGATACCAACGTCCTGATCTCGGGGGAAACCGGCACCGGCAAGGAGCTGTTTGCCAGGGCGATCCACGAAAACAGCCTACGCTGCACAAGGGAATTCGTGGTGGTGGACTGCACTGCCCTCCCGGAAAACCTGGTGGAGACCATGCTCTTCGGCCATGAAAAGGGATCTTTCACGGGGGCCGTGGGCTCCCGATCGGGCCTGATCGCACAGGCCCACGGCGGCACCCTGTTCCTGGACGAGGTGGGAGAGCTGCCCATGGCGATCCAGGGATCGTTCCTGAGGGTTCTCCAGGAGAGGAGATTTCGCCCCATCGGCGCAGGAAAGGAGGTTTCGAGCGATTTCAGGCTCATTGCCGCCACGAACCGCGACCTGGAACAGATGGTGGAGGCCGGCACGTTCCGGCAGGACCTCCTCTTCAGGCTACGGAACCTCGCCATGGAACTGCCCCCCCTGAGGGAGCGCAGGGAAGATATCAACGACATCGCCCTTTACTATCTTTCCGGGTTCTGCAAGCGTTACAACCTCGGGACAAAGGGGATATCCGCCGAGTTCCTCGAAGCACTCCATGCCTATTCCTGGCCGGGAAACGTCCGGGAACTTTCCGGTGCCATGGAGCAGTCCGTCACCTCCGCTGGGGAAGAGAACACCCTTTACCCCATTCACCTGCCGGCCAATATCCGCTCCCGGCTGGTGCGGGACAGCTTTGCCCCTCCCCCCCGGGGAAGCGCCCCATTTTCCGAGGAGGCCCCGGCGAAAGTCTTCCCCGATTACAAGACCCTCCTGAGCCTCACGGAAAAAAACTACTTCAAGGACCTTATCCGACACACCGGGGGCAATATCAAGGAGGTCTGCCGAATCTCGGACCTTTCCCGCTCCCAGGTATACCGGCTCTTGAAGAAACACGGCATCACCCGGAAGTTCTGAACAACAAGGCGATTCCAACCTCGAATCATATGCCGACATCGGGAATTTGTCGCAGATTTGAGACATTTTCCCATTTACGAAACACATTCAGGAATAAATAATACCGACCGGTCTTTCTTTGGGCGCCCAAAGTACGGGCTTCCCGCGACTTCCATCCCCCCGGAAAAACAAAGAAGTCATATGGCATGCAACTTGCTAACTACCTCTCCTTTACCGTACATGTCGTAAATCGCCGGGGGACAAACATCCACGAGGGGTGGTGCATCCCGGGGCGGAGTGAGCCGCCGGCGTTTTTCCGCCCAACAGGATGAACACTATTTTGCAGGAGAACAATATGAACTCTTTGGTTAACGCGGGGTTGAAGACGAAGTTGTTCGGAGGTTTTTTAATGGTGCTGACGGTGGCCCTTGCCATCGGTGTAACGGGGTATTTCAGCCTGAACAACGTGATCGGCGATGCGGGGGTTTCGGGCCTTGCATCCAACGTGGAAGTGGACTTTTTAGAAGCCCGGCGACATGAAAAGAACTATATTGCAAGGACTGACGAAACCTCCTACAAGTCACTCGTTGAAACCCTGGGCAGGATCGACAGCAAACTTTCCGCGCTTTCAGCCGGCGGAGCCGCCGGCACGGACAGGATCGCCGGGGCAAAGGACGACTACCTGCTTGCGGCGAACGCCCTCAAAAAGCTCAACGCCGAAAAGGCGGAGATCCTGAAAGAGCTCCAGGAGATTGCCGATAAGATCGCCGTGATCTCCAGGGGTGAATCCAAAACAGCCGCTGAAAAAACCATGGAGGAGGTGATCGGGGCAAGCGCGAAGGCCTTGAAGGACAATGCGATCAAGGAGATCGCCAATATCGTCTCCCCCGCCGCCGACGTTCTGGAGTATTACCACCGCAGCGACCAAAGCCGGGAAGACGCCCTTGAAGTACTGCGCAACATGCATTTTGACGGGAAAAACTATTACTATGTCGTCCAGAGCGACCTCACGCTGGTGGCCCACGGCTCCCGGCCCGAGCTGGAGGGAATGGACTTCGGAAAGATCAAGGACAAGAAGAGCGGCAAGGCCTTTATGAAGGAGGTGGTAAGGGACGCCGTTAAAAACGGCACCTCCCTCACCGAATACTACTGGACAAAACCCGGGATGGGGGACAAGGTCTTCCCCAAGATCACCTATGCCGAGTATTTCAAGCCCTGGGACCTTGTGGTCTGCGCGGGGGTTTACGTCGACGACCTGGAAGAGAAGGGGCGCGAACTACAGGAAGTTATTTCAAACGGCCTGGGCACCCTCCAGGAGGCGGAGCGCATCGCGAACCTGAGCCTCGGCGCAAGGCTGGCCGCCCTTTATTATATGAACTTCGGCACCCAGAGCAAAAAGGTGGTTGAAAACCTCGAAGCCCTCAAGGGGCTTTCCGTTGCAACGGCGGAACTCAAGGGGATCGCGGACCAGTACATCCTTGATTTCAACGGGTGGATGGAAAAGGACGAAATGGTGGAAAAGCAGATCACCGCCATGGAAGACAGCGCCAGGAGCGGCCTCGAGGTATCCAAGGGGCTGGCGGCAAATGCGAAGGCGGGTTTCGAAAACAGCGCCGCAAGCGGCAAAACCACCATCGTCATCTTTATCCTCGCGGGAATCGGGATCAGCCTGGGGCTGGCCTTTCTTATCGTGCGCTCCATCACCACCCCCATCCGAAGGGTGAGCAACATGCTCCACGACATCGCCGAAGGGGACGGGGACCTCACCATGCGCCTTAACGTTACAACCCGTGACGAGCTGGGGGAACTTGCCAAGTGGTTCAACGTGTTTATCGAAAAGCTCCAGGGACTCATCGGGGAGATAAAGGGCAACGCCGAAACCCTTGACAGCTCGTCGGCAGACCTTTCGGCTCTCTCCGAAAACATGAGCGAAGGGGCCAGGGACACCAGCGGAAAATCCGACAGCGTTGCCGCCGCCTCCGAGGAGATGAGCGCCAATATCACATCAGTTGCGGCGGCCATGGAACAGGCCGCCACCAACGTCTCCATGGTGGCCGCAGCCGCCGAGGAGATGAGCGCCACCATCGGGGAGATCGCGCAAAACTCGGAAACGGCGCGGGAGATCTCCGGAAACGGCGTCAACCGCTCCAGGAGCGCATCGGAGAAGATGGAGATCCTGGGCAATGCCGCCAGGGAGATCAGCCAGGTCACCGAGGCCATCACGGGCATCTCCGAACAGACCAACCTCCTGGCGCTGAACGCCACCATCGAGGCCGCCCGCGCCGGAGACGCCGGCAAGGGCTTTGCCGTTGTGGCCGGAGAGATCAAGGACCTTGCAAGCCAGACCGCCGAGGCCACCCACGAGATCAAGAGCAAGATCGACGGCATCCAGCGCTCCACCAGCGACAGCGTCGAGGAGATTCATCAGGTAACGGGGATTATCGAGGAGATCAACGAGATCGTCGCCACCATCGCCTCGGCGGTGGAGGAGCAGTCCGTCACCACCCGCGAGATCGCCGAGAACGTGACCCAGGCATCGGCCGGCATCGGCGAGGTGAACGACAACGTGTCCCAGACCGCCACAGTCGCAACCGAGATCTCAAGGGATATCGTCGACGTGAACCAGGCCGCCTCGGGCATCAACAGCAGCAGCGAAGAGGTGAACGGCAAGGCGGATCAGCTCTCCTCCCTTGCGGCCGAGCTCAAGGAGATGGTGGGCAGGTTCAGGATCTGATGCCTTTCCCGCCCGGTCCATGGGGAATATTAAACGGGGTTCCTTCAATCGCCTGAAGCGTAATATGTCCTTCAAGCCCGGAGGAACTCCGATTTCCTTATCAACAACCGGCAACGGCCGTTAACGGCCGCCTCCGATTTTCGCGCGGTTTCTAAATGATGATGCCCCTGTAAGAAGTCGGCGTTTGGTATTTGCGCTACGACTTTTTGAATTCGACATGGTTTATCCATGCTTCATCATGGAGTCGGAAAATCAGTTTCGGATTTATTCCGAGTGCATCAAATGATGATGTATATCATCCCGTGCCCCAAGCTCTGAAACTCAAACAATATCAAAGCACTTGAAACCAGGTCATTTTTACCGGGCAGATGCCCCGGGCGGCTCGGTTTACGTTACTTCTCGTTTTCCGGCGTCTCATGTTCCCTGCTGATCTCCCGAAGCAGGCCAAAGAGCTTTTTATATGACTTTTCATGGACCCGCTTAAAAATACCGAAAGGATCGATAAACCCTTTATTCCGAGTGATGACCCGGCATCGCGTGGTTCCCTCCGACACCTCTTCAAGGATCGCCGTCACCTTTGGATGCATCTGCCAGGCATTGAGCAGTATGCTCGGTGTCCAAATCATGGTATGCAGGTTTGCATCGATTTCGAATTTCCAGCCGCCGTGACTTCCCGCAGTTTCCACCATCAATGAGAAGAAATCGTCAATGGCTATATTTCTTGTGAAAGAATATTCATGTTGAATCATCGGTATGGTTCATCCTTTATTTTTCCGCCGTTGTAATCCATTCGGTTGTCACCGCAAGCGGGCACCCTCTCATTAGCACAAATGGGCGGGATTCTTCCATGCCCTTTGCCGACCGGCAGCCCTCCCTCCCATTAAAAAGCACGGCATCAAGTCGGCGGCGCTTGATTCAACTCACTTTGACGTTTCATAATCCCGACTCACACACACCATGGACTGCAAAAATAGGATTTAGACCAAAGGGGAATAAAAATCGCGGAATGTGCCAGGCGCTTGACCGGCGCAATGGGCCAACGGGCGATCACAATTTCACATATAAACGATACCCCGCATGCCCATCAAGCTTCCAAGTACTCATCATCAGCGCCGCATAAAACCGACCGGTGGGTCATTGGCAAAGCCGATGCCGGGAGCTTCGAACTATCCACATGAATTAATCAACAAAACCGCGTATTTCGACAAGTCCTTCCCCAATGATTTGTTCGGCCTGTTCAGGAATAGTGAGTTGTTACTTCATCCAGTTGCCACATTTTTTTATTAAAAATTCATCCATTTCCTTAAAGTCGGATTTACGTTTTGACCGTTTTTTCCACTCATCCAAAAGATAATGAAAACATTCGCCGGGTATATCGGTGGCCCAATCCTTAAATTCCGAATTTGAATCGCTCCTATACAAATAAATTCCCTGCAAAACTCCCATGCAGTATAATTTCGCTTCTTGATGTAATCCCAAGTCAATTAATCGAAAGATTTCTTTCTGAAATGGCTCTAATTCATCCTCGATCATTTCAGCGGCCATTTCATCCGGTGAAATGTATCCATCAACAGTTGGTCCGGAACGATTCCACAGATCATGCACGTCAATTCCATCCAGAGCCCAGAAAACTTCATTGCAAATGCCTTCAAATTCGATATTTTTGACCATCGCCTCGGCAATATCCACGATTTTCTTTTGGATCTGTTTGTCCGTTTTGGCCAGTATTTTCAAAATTTCCAAAGATTCGGTTGGCGATATTTTGTTGAGTATATTTTTCATTATAAATTGCCTTGATCAAACTTCTGGGTTGTGTGGTTGACGAAACGCGTAGCATGAAGGGAATCAGAACCAACCTATTTTCGGTATTCTAATAGATGTTTAGCTCTTTAAAAGAGACCTTTCCTTCCACCGGTGGGAATTCTTGAGAGTACAATTTATAATACAGCCTGTAGGCTTTAGATCTAAGGTTGCCATACACTTTCATGTACGTCTCGTTGTCGAAAAGGTATTCTAGTTGCGCCGCAGCCTTGCCACCGACGACCCTAATGGTCTTCTTCGGCCAGAGTCTCTTGTCCACGAACAAGGACAACTCATCGTATACAACATCATCAATTTCGGTCTGTTCACCTTTTTCAAAGCCCACCAAGTTGGAAATGCTGATATCCTCAGGCCACAGCAGGCAGACATCAAAAAAGTCTTGATCCCTTGGCCCAAGCCATGTAAGCGAAAGAATTTTTGTATTCTTATTCGCTTTCTGATGGGGATTTCGGATCATTAAGGAGAATGGGAACATGGTATCCCGTAATTCAACGCGAGGTCTTCCCGTCGTTGTTCTTCGGCGGGTGCTTTTTTTTGTTCCGTCGCCAAGGCAATCTTGTACGTTCCGGCGGATGTATCACCGCCCGCTACCTGAGTTTGCCGAACCCGTATTCCTCGACAACGGCATCGAATGTGCCGTCCTCGATCATTTCCCGCAGCCCCCGGTTAAAATCCGATACGATGACGGCATGATCCGGATTTGCCCTTGAAATAATATTGTAGAGCGGTGATGCGGCAACCGGCGTATGCAGTCGCCTGACCGTTCCCTTATATTCCGGTTTTTTGTTCACCAACTCATACATGGCGAATTTATCCCCTTCCATGAGATCAACTCGCCCCAGTATCAATTTATTGAGATTCTGCTCATAGCTCCCGACCCTTTGAACATCAAGCCCCGCCGCCGTCAAGTTCTCATCGGCCGCAGATCCCGAAAGGACACCGATACTGTACACCTTCAAGTCCCCCAGGTCCTTAAAGTCATGCAGGCCTGTATAGGCAACGGTATCCCCGGCACGACAGTACAGATAACTTTCAAGGGGCATGATCCTGTCCGTCGCCATGAAAAACGGCATCCGGTCCCGTGTCATCATCGCGCCCATGACACCGTCGTACCTGCCGAATTTCGCCATCTCAATCGCCCGTTTCCAACGGCAGGAAGTTGACCTCTAAACGGTATCCGGCACGTTTGAAAGCCTCCCGGGTCAGGGCGGTAAAAACTCCTCCTGCCGGCAGGGATTCTCCATAAACCGGTGTCCAGTTCATCGTGGCGAGCACAACCGTCTTTTCCCGGCTCCCCCCTTGTCCCCTTGTCCCCTTGCCCCGCTGCAAAGCAGCATGAGCCCCATCACCACCAGCAACAGATACATCAATTTGTTTTTACGAAGAATCATCATGGAAGATATTTCCCGTTCCCCAGGGATGGGAACATGGTTCTGAATGCCCGGATTTTATGCCACACAGCACCAGCACTCCGGCACACGTCCGCGAATTATGGGCTTACCGGGTTTTAGAGTTACAACTCACTGAACGGCTCCCATGCCGAGATTTCATCCAAATCAAAACGCAGTGGGCATAACGCCGCCCAGGGGGATTCAGGGACCAACCGGATTGTCGTGATTCTGAATCCGGGCGCGCTCCGATCCGCCATATTATGATCAATCCCCAAAACGCAACCCACCGCCCACGGCAGAATCAATCAAGTCCCCCACTAACGAAGAAGCCGGGATCTGGGTCGATTAAATAGATATCGAGGTTGATCTTGATCACCCGTGCCGCGTGAATCCGGAAAATCACATCCCGCTGTCCCAGCAGGTATTTTCGCTTATAATACATTCCATTGATAGCACAGATCAACGGCATGAAATACCTAAATTATATACCGGCCGCTGGAGAACCCCGGGATTACTTGACAACAATTCGGTACAACAGCAGGAAACGCCGGACAGCGGATATCATTCCGCTCCACCGCCAATCACGGTTTTAAACAGCTTGCGGGGAGGTTCACGACCCGTCCATGGGAGTGGTTGAGCAGGAGAACTCGTTTATTAAAGCGATTCGGACGGTTGCATGGGGGGCGGGCAAATCGATCTTACCGAAATCAGGTCGAAAAACTCCTGAGAAAGTTGTCCAGAAGGGTGGGCGCGGTTTCACTGATGGAGAAGATGGTTCTGTCGAACAGCCAGTTTTCGGCCAGCCCCCAGACAAAGGAGCAGATCATGATCGCCACGTGGCCGGGATCTATATCCTCCCGCACCTCCCCCTGGAGCTGGAGATTCCGGATATCGTTCTCAATGCTCTTGAGAACCATTCGTTTTTCACGGCGCTGCCTGGCAAGGACCGGCTCCAGTTCCTCGTGGAACTCGATCTTGTAGGTCACGAACTCGTAAAATGTGCGGAACTTCTGATCGTTTTCGAGGTTCATAAACCACTTCATGATCATCTCCCTGAGGTCGAACAGGGATTGGGGGGCAAGTTCCATAAGGTCCTCGGTCCGGGTTTCGGTACACCGGTCGATCTCGTCCGAAAGGGCCTCGAAGAGGTTTGCCTTGTCCTTGAAATGCCAGTAGATTGCACCCCGGGTGACCCCCGCCTCCTTTGCGATATCGTTGAGGGTGGATCGCACATACCCCTTTTTGCTGAACACGGTCAAGGCGGCATCCAGAAGTTTCAGCCTTGTTTTTTCTGCTTCTTCCTTGGTCTTACGAGCCATTATCAATCTTCCAAAATCATTATTAAAACAACGGGAGCAGGGACGGGGTATCCGTTTTCACAACACCGGCAGGCAGCGGCACGCTCTTTTTGAAAGCGCCGGGATTCCGCATCGTGCGCCGACATACAACCGTTTACAGGAATCCCAATTACCACACCATGCCACGTTGTGTCACCGTGTAAATCCAGGAACGGACGTTCAGGCGCTTTAAGCCCGCACCAACTTTCGGCTTTCATACGGGAGGGTGTTCCCCCCCCGATCCAACACGGTCCCGGATTCACGGCATTTCCACGGGCAAAGTACACTCCCGCATTGCGTATCACGACAGGTCGGCCCATGGTGAATCAAGAGGCGACCCAAAGGGCGACGCCGGGGCCTTCCGGAAACATCCCGCAAAGCCCCGACGCCGCTGCCGATTCATTCACAACCGGCGGCTAGGAAGCCGCTGCCGGCACATCTTCCATATCCGAGCCCTCTTCATCCGGGCTCTTCGCCTTTTTCCGGCCGAAGAACTCGCTCACCCCCTGGATCACCGCATAGAACACGGGCACGAAGAAGATCAGGAACAGCGTGGCCGAAGCCATGCCGCTGCAAACCGCCGTACCCAGCGCCCGGCGGCTCTCCGCGCCGGCGCCCGTGGCGACCACCAGGGGAAATACCCCCAGGATAAAGGTAAAGGCCGTCATAAGGATGGGCCTGAAACGAAGGCGCGCGGCCTTGAGGGCGGCCCCGTGGATGCTCTCCCCCTCCTCCCGGGACGCCTTGGCGAACTCCGAGATCAGGATGGCGGTCTTGCAGGTCAGGGCGATGAGGAGCACGATGCCGATCTCCGTGTACACGTTGATGTCCATTCCACGTACATAGAGGGCCCCCACGGTTCCAAGGATGCCCAGGGGCACCGACAGAATCACCGACAGGGGAAGGGTCCAGCTTTCGAACTGGGCGCATAGCACCAGGTAGACGAACACGATGGCAAGGGCGAAGATAAACACCGCCTGCCCCCTGGAAGCCTTCTCCTGGTAGCTCATCCCCGTCCACTCAAACCCCATTCCGGGCCTGAGCTGCTTTGCCGCCACCTTTTCCATCAGGTCCATGGAGGCCCCGGAGCTGATGCCCGGCGCCCCCTGACCGCTGATCTTGGCGGAGGGGTACATATTGTAGCGGGTGATGATCTGGGCGCCGAGGGTGTCCTTGATGGAGACCACCGTTCCCAGGGGGATCATCTTCCCCTCGTTGTTCCTTACCTCCAGCCTGCGCACGTCGTCCACGTCGGAGCGGAACCTTGCGTCGGCCTGGACCCGCACCTGGTAGTTGCGGCCGAAGCGGCTGAAGTCGTTCACGTACATGGAGCCCAGGTTGGACTGGAGGGTGGTGAAGACGTCGGTGAGGGGGATACCCAGGGATTTGACCTGGGTACGATCCACCACCGCCTCGAGTTGGGGCACGTTGGCCCGGAAGGTGGTGAACACCTGCTGGAGCTCACCCTGGCCGTTGGCATCCATCATCACGCCGAAGGCGTCCCCCATAAGGGCGTTAAGGCCCAGGTCGTTCCGGTCCTGGATCTGCATCTCGAACCCGCCGGCGGTACCGAGGCCCATGATGGGGGGCGGGGGAAAGGCAAAGATCATGGCCTCCTGGATATCCGCGATGGCCCCCCACATCTGCCCGATCATGGCGTCCAGGGTAAGCCCTGCCGGCAAACGTTCCTCCCAGGGATCGAAGACCACCCAGATGGCCGCCGAGTTGGAGGCGGTGGCGCTGTCCACCAGGGAGTACCCCGGAATGGAGACCCAGTTCTTGATCCCCGGCATCTTCGACAGGCGGTTGTTGAGTTTCTCCACCACCGCCTCGGTGCGCTCCCGGGAAGCCGCGTCCGGAAGCTGGATGGCCATCATGGCCCAGCCCTGGTCCTCGTTGGGCACAAAGCCCCGGGGCAATACCTCGAATCCCTTCCAGGTAAGTCCCGCCAGCACGCCGAAGAGGAGCAGCATGATAAATCCCCTCCGGATCACGCCCCCCGCCACAAAGGCGTAGACGTTCGTGAACTTGCCGAACATGTAGTTGAAGGCCCTTGCAAAGATATTCTGCTTGGCCGGCGTGGGCCTCAGCAGGAGGGCCGAAAGCGCCGGGGAGAGGGTCAGGGCGTTGATGGAGGAGAACACCGTTGCCACGGCGATGGTCAGGGCAAACTGCCGATAGAGCTGGCCCGTGATGCCCCCCAGGAAGGCCGTTGGCACGAAAACCGCGAGGAGCACCAGGGTGGTGGCGACAACCGGGACCGTCACCTCCTCCATGGCCCGGATGGTGGCCTCCTTTGGGGAGAGGCCGGTTTCATCGATGTTTCGCATGGCGTTTTCCACCACCACGATGGCGTCGTCCACCACGATTCCGATCACCAGCACCAGCCCGAACAGGGAGAGCATGTTGATGCTCACTCCCAGGAAACCCATGATGGAAAAGGTACCGATCAGGGAGATGGGGATGGTGGCCGCCGGGATGAGGGCGGCCCGCCAGTTCTGGAGAAAGATCAGGATCACCACGAAGACCAGGAGCACCGAGATATAGAGGGTCTGGATCACCTCGCTGATGGAGGTCTTGACGAAGGTGGTGGTGTCGAAGGGGATCTCGTAGGTCAGGCCCGGCGGGAAATGTTCGGAAAGTTCCTTCATGCGCTTCTTGACCTTCTCGGCCGTTTCAAGGGCATTGGCTCCCGGCTGGAGAAACATACCGATGGCGGCCGAGGGCAGGCCGTTGACCTGACTGGAAACCTCGTAGGTCTGGGCCCCCAGCTCCACCCTTGCCACGTCCTTGACCCGGATGATCCGGTTGCCCGGAAGGGTCTTGACGATGATATCCTCGAACTCCGCCGTCTCCTCGAGTCGGCCCCGCACGTTCAGGGCATACTGGTGGGCCTGACGGTCCTCGTTCGGGGGCTGGCCGATCTGGCCGGCCGCCACCTGGACGTTCTGCTCGGACACGGCGTTCACCACATCGGTGGTGGTGAGCCCCCTTGCCTTGAGCTTGTCGGGATCGAGCCAGATGCGCATGCTGTAATCCGCCGCGCCGAAGACCATCACCGAACCCACCCCCTCGATGCGGGTGAGCTGGTCCTTGATCTTCAGGGTGGCGTAGTTCCCCAGGTACAGGGCGTCGTAGGCCTTGTCCGGAGAGATCAGCGCCGCGAAGAGGAGGATGTTGCTGGACTGCTTCTCCACCGTGAGGCCCATGCGCTGAACCTCTTGGGGAAGCTGGGCCTCGGCCTGGCCCACCCGGTTCTGAACCATGACCTGGGCCATATCCAGGTCGGTTCCCACCTTGAAGGTCACGGTGAGGGTATAGGAACCGTTGCTGGTGGAGGTGCTGGACATGTAGAGCATGTTCTCCACACCGTTCACCGCCTCCTCGATGGGCTGGGCAACGGTCTTGGCAAGAACGGACGCGCCGGCGCCGGGGTAGATCGCGGTCACCTGCACCGAGGGGGGCGCGATCTCGGGATACTGGGCAACGGGCAGGTTGCGCAGGGTCACAAGGCCCGCGATCACCATGACGATGGAGAGCACGATGGCGAAAATGGGGCGGTTGATAAAAAAACGACTGAACATGATGGTCTCCTTGATATATGTCCGTCCGGAGTTCGGAATCGGACACGGCCGGTGTTTTTACGAGCGGCGGCAACCCGTGCCGCGTTCGCCGATAAAGGGCCGGCACTCATTACCCGAAACCTTTACCCCCTTTGGGATAAATTCGGATAAACACATTTTTTTTAAAAGGTCGCTCAAAGCGTCACTGGAGATACCGCCGGCAACGGAAATCGACATTGCGGGAAAATCCATCCCCGGCATACGGTCGAAAATCCCCCTCCCCAACGGATCCGCAGTGTATAATGAAGCCCCCTCCAATGGGGCGCCTGTTTCCCAAAAAGGTGAAGCTCCCATTTGGGAACGCCCTTTCGGCTGAAATTTTCCTCAAACCTTGAAACCGTCCCCACCGGCAACAACACCGGGAAGGGCCGCCGCGCATGTGCGGATGAGCGTCGCCCCCCAAAATACAATGCACGCCGATTTCCTTGGGGCGGATTTCGGAAAAGGGTTTCCGTCAGGGCCCATCAGCCGTTTGCCGGAGCGCCTTCCGCCTCGGCGACCCTGGCGGGGGGTGCGGCGGCAGCGGCCCCCTTATCTTCCACGGGAGTGACCGGAACGCCGGGGCGTACCTTCTGGAGTCCCTTGACGATAACCCGGTCCTGGGCGCTCAAACCGCTTTCGATAACCCGCCTGTCCTCCACGCGGATGCCGATCTTTACCGGACGGTAATCCACCTTGTTCTCCTTGTTCACCAGGAGCAGATAGTTGCCCTGCTGATCCCTTCCAACGGCCGTATCGGGCACGGTGAGAGCCGCGTCCATATGTCCCACGGGGATGCGGATGCGGGCAAAGAGACCGGGCATGAGGCGGTGGTCCGGGTTCTTGAAGATTCCCCTCACCGTGATGGTGCCCGTGTCCGCGTCCACCCGGGTGTCCAGGTAGTCCACGGTTCCCTCGAAGGGATAATCCCTTTTCCCGGCAAGGCCCAGGTGCATCACCGTCTCGTTTCGCTCCTCGCCCGAGGAGAGGGCCTTTGCCCGGTTCTCGCGGTACTGGATCAGCTCCCTTTCGTTCAGGGAAAAGTACGCATAGACCGAATCGTCTCGAACAATGGAGGCCAGGAGCGTGCGCTCGCCGGCGCCCACGAGGTTGCCCTCGTCCACGAGGCGGCGGCTGATCCTGCCGCTGATGGGAGCCTTGATCCGGGTGTAGGAGAGCTTCAGCCTTGACGTCCGAACAGCCGCCTTGGAGGCCTTGATGGACGCCTTGGCCTTGTCCAGTTCGGCCCTGGCCTCGATCACCTCCACCTCGCTCACCGCGCGATCCTTGTAGGCGTTCTCCTTTCGCTTCAGGGTCACCGCGACACTCCGGTACTCGGCCTCGCGAATGGCCAGATCGGCCTTTGCCTCGTCGAGCCTTGCGTTGTACTCGGCCGGGTCGATGGTAAAGAGGATATCCCCTTTCTTCACGAGGGCGCCGGGGTCAAAGTGAATCTTCTCGAGGTACCCCTCCACCCTGGCTCGGATCTCCACCGATTCCAGCGCCTCGGTGGTACCGGTGAACTCGGCGTAGTTGGTCACCGCCCTTGCATGGGGCAGGCTCACGGTCACGGCGGGGGGTGGGGGCGGGGTATAGGCGGCTGTTGCGGTTTCATCCTTGCAGCCGGAAAGCAGCGGCAGGGAGACCAAAAGGACAGCCATGGCGGACAGCATCTGTTTGTATGATCCAGTTTTCATATTCTCTTATCTCGCTATATGTTTGTTGGGAAAAAATCCTGCCCCGATCGGAGCGGGAAGCTCTGCCCGGAGCACAATGCCCGGCAGGCGACCCCGCGTTTCAGCTTTCACGTTGCAGGAGCTTTTCGTTTTTTATATTTTCGGCCTTCGGGCCGTAAAACCCTTGGGGTTATCCTTGAGAGCCGTCGACGATCAAAAGTCGAGCCTTTACGCTTCTTCCTGCCGAGGCCGTTCAGCAGCTTTTCACCGGAGTTCCAAAGCTTCCGTTAAGCCTTTTACGGACTTTTGAATGTATCTTCGAAAAACGGCCGTTCATTGGCCTGCCCGCCTGAAAACACGGCCGGTATCTTACTGCGCTCCGGCGATATCGACCGCTCCCACGGTATTGTCCGTTCCTGCGGCGTTGTCCGTCCCGGCAGTGTTGTCCGTCCCGGCAGTGTTGTCCGTCCCGGCAGTGTTGTCCGTCCCGGCAAGGGCATCGGGATCCCATCCGCCTCCAAGGGCGGCGTAAAGCCTTACGAAATTCGAGGCACTGTTGCCCTTTGCCGCCGCAAGCTGGTTTTCGGCGTCAAACTGCGCCCTCTGGGCATCCAGCACGTTCTGGAAATCCACCAGCCCCTGCTTGTACAGGTTCGTGGAAAGGCGCACCGAACGCCTCGAGGCCGCCGCCAGCCGTTCCAGGGCCGTAATGCGCACCCGCTGCTCCAGGTAGGCCACAAGGGCGTTTTCCACCTCGTTGAGGGCACCGAGAATGCGCAGCTCATATGTCAGGAGGGCCTGCTTCGTCACCGCGTCCTGGGCCTTGATCCGGCTCCGCACGCTCCCCCCGGAGAAGATCTGCCAGCGCATGGAAGGGCCGAAGGAGAGGGTGCGACTCCCGGCCTCGAGGAGATTCTTGAGGTCCACGGACTCGAGTCCGAATGCGCCGGTAAGGGAGAAGCTGGGGTAAAGGTCCGCCGTTGCCACCCCGATGCGTGCGGTCTGCGCGGCGAGGTTACGCTCGGCGGCCCGGATATCCGGTCGCTGCCTCAGGAGATCCGTCGGCACCCCCACGGTAACCCGCTCGGGGGGCAGCGGAATGGGCCTTTGCACCGTCAACTCTTCGTGGAGTGAACCCGGCGCGCGCCCCAGGAGCACCGCCAGGTTGTTCACCGACCTGCTCAGCTCGATGCGCAGGGGCGGCAACTCGGCCTCGGAGGCGGCCAGCACCCGTTCCGCCTGGGCCACGTCCAGGTCCGTTGCAAGTCCGTTCCTGAACCTTGCGGCGGTAAGGGCCAGCACCGATCGCTGGGAGGCGATGTTGGACTCGGCGCTGGAAAGGCGTGCCTGATAAGTGCGCAGGTCAAGATAGGTGAGGGCCACATTGGCGTAAAGGGTGATCATCACATCCACCCGGTCCTCTTCGCTTGCCTGATAATCGGCGGCAGCAGCCTCGATGGATCGCTTGATGCGCCCGAAGAGGTCCAGCTCCCAGCTCGCCGAAACACCCGGGGTATAAAAGGTTTCCGTATATCCCGCCCCAAGGGAGTTCTCGCTTGCCCTGCGGCGGGAAATATCCCCCGTTGCATTGGCCGAAGGAAGGCGTTCACCGGTGACGACACCGAGGCGCGCCCTTGCCTCCTCCACCCGCGCCACCGCCGACATGAGGTCGAGGTTGCCTTCGCCGGCCTCCTTTATCAGGCGGGTCAGGACGGGATCGTCAAACAGGGTCCACCAGTCCCGGACGGTTTCGCCACCGGGGACAAGGGCCGGGTCAAGGGGTTCATGCCATTCGCCCGGAAGTTCAGGAGATGTGGGAACGTAGTTGGGGCCTACTGCCGCGCAACCCGTGGTAAACAGCAAAAGGGCCGCCAGGATCAGCATGCCTGCCCTGCTTCCGGGGACGTGTCCGGCATTTTTTCCGGGACGCCGGGGCGAGTCGATATCAAGGGGGGTCATTGGTCGGTCTCCATATCCGGGTGGATATCTGAAATGTTATTGTCCACGCCCAACATACATACACACATGTATGGAAGCGTATAAGAAGGGCAACTAACATACATGAATGTATGTTTCAATCTTTTTTTCATCATAAAACACACTCCTGTTTGCCGCATCAACAACCACGCCCGTGAATCCGGCGAAAAGAGAGCCGCGACCACGGGCGCAGAGATATTAATGGAGATGTGGGTTATTGGGCAATACTCCGAACGTGGGCAACGGGCTTTACCTCACCCACCAACCGTCGAGAGCGTAAAGAAATCCGTTTTCCGACAAAACCTTGAGCTTTTTTGTCATAATTCCCGGTTCCGGCTTGTCCGGTTCAGGGATCTTCCGAACTGCCCGGGGATCAGGGGGTCACGGTAATGGAAACGGCGGAATAGGTGAGCAGTTCCAGGTCCAGTTCGCCGTTCATAAGAGTATCCACCCCGAAGTAGAACACGTGTTCCCCCTGCCCGGAAGGCCTCAGGGTGGTGAGGTGCAGATCGGCAAGGGCCTGCAATCCCCCCCTGTGCACCGGGAAGAGCCCCTCCTCGAACGTCATGGTCACGGGGTTGAAGGAGTAAGGCGTATTCCCCATCACGGCGACAAACCACCAGTCCGCGTCCCTTCCTTCGAAATCACCGGGTGAAAGGGAGAGGCGCAGGCGGATCTCCCCCCCCGTTGTCACCGGTCCGGGTGTCCCGGATTCGTTGGCCGTTATGCTACATCCCGGCGGGGTCTCCTCCACGGGGGGCGGCGTATCCCCCCCGCCGGCCTTCCAGAGGTTGTAGTAATAATTCAGAAGGGGAACAAATTCCCCCGCAGCCTTTGTGTGCCCTTCGGTGTTGGGGTGGCTGTCCCACTCCCCAGTGGGATAAGCCGGAAAGTTGGAAGCTTCCGCCGTGATATGTTCCACCTGTCCGTTGTTCCATCTGTGATGGTTTCCAGTACCCGTGAGCACATTGAAGTAATCGAAGACCATCACGTTCCGGTGTGGGTAATCCTTGAGCCATTCGTTCACCAACCAACCCGTGAAGGCCCTTGCATTGGCGGCCCTGTGATCCGGGGTCTGAATATCGTCTCCGTACTCGCCCCGGTTCTGGGGAGGAGCGGTGACCACCACGAAGAACCTGTCCGCACGGGTTCCAAAATAGGTGAGAAGATCGTTGTACACCGCCTTTGCATTGCTCACCGTGTACTGGTCCCCGGGAGATGCTGCCGCCGGATCATCGGGGTTTCCGTAGAGGTCCGAATTGGGAAAGCAGGACTTGATCATGACGACCTCGTTTTCTCCCCCCGGGTCTCCGGCAAGCCTTGGCCAGCTTCCGAAATCGCCGATATTCTGTCCGTTTTCACCATAAAGCGCCGACAGGACGGTGCCGCTGTCGCTCCCCGTGAACCACCGGGGCCAGTTGGGGATATCGGTGCTGTCGCCGATGGAAAAGGGCCCCCAGCCGTAATTCGTGGCGCTAACGTAATAGTTGTTCTCCATCAACGCCCTGCCCAGTCCGCCGTGGGGCTGATCTTCGTTGGGATCGGCCAGCCAGTTGCCGCCCGTGGAGTGGTGGACGAACACCAGCTTAACGGTTGAGGAAGGCGGCGCGGCATCCGCCGCGAAAACAGCCCCGCCGGAGGCAGCCAATGCCCCGAGCAACGCAAGAATAAAGGTCAACAGGTATGGACGTTTCATATTCTCTCCCCCTTTTAACCACAGGTTTTGCGTGCCCGCATTCCGTTCGGATGCCGGCCGCGGAATTGAAATTATGAGCAACGAATTCGGTACCCCGATTTTTCACCCCTTGAAATCGGTTTTAGCATGAGCGCCCGATGATTAACCAGCGTCACTTTGATGTACTCGAAAAAAAAATCCGGACCTGTTTTTTGAAGGGCACTGTGAAGTTTGGCTGGATCGTGCCGAACTCATCGGGTCGAGGTCAAAACATCACCCGCCGATTGTTTACAGGAGCATGGGCTTTCCGGTCCGCCCGTCATCTTCTCCATGGAGCGGGCAAGCTCCTCTTTCAAGGCGTCCCCCGTGCGAAACGTCTCCCCCGTTGCCCAGGGATCCTTGAGCTGGTGCATCCACAGGGTGGGCGGCGGCGGCAGTTTTCCCCAACAGGCGGCGGCATCGTAAAAGAGGTAAATATCCCAGGCAACGCGCCCGTTCCAGCCCACGCTTTCGGCAACGGCCCTGCCGCTTTGGGCGCCGTGGTCGTAAAAATGGCGAATACGTTCGTCGTCAAGGGACCTGGAAAGTGAAAGCGCCGTTTCCTTGGAATCCTTTTCCAGGATTTTGATCCAGACAACGGCGATGTGGATCTCCCCATGGGGATATTTTTCAAGAATGGATTCGCGTACCGCACGGGCACCCTGATCGCCTCATTTGGGTCAGGTGGGCGAGAGGAGCGCAATAAAGCGCGCTCCCCGGCAAGCGTCGAACCAGCGCTTGAGCGGAGCCGCCGACTCCCCGGGGAGATGGGTCATATTATTTCCCATCGTTTTTTCCCGAATAGGTTTTTACCGCCATTTCATTGAACTTGTTGTTCTTGATCCTCCAGATCCGGTAGGTTTTAGAGGTCTCCGGCCCCTTCCTGTCGAGGTTCAGGCGGCCCGACGCACCGCGGTAGTCCACGAAAAGCCCCTTTTCCATGAACGTTGCCCCCTTGGAAAACTGGTTCTGGCGAACCCGCCTGCCGGCGCTGCTCACCCGGCCGAGGAACCGAAAGGGGTGGGGGTCGTTTGCCGCCTCCGCCGCCGCCACCGCGAAGAGGGACAGGTACGCGGCATCATAGGCATTGGGGGCGAAAACCGAGGGCTTCTCGGCCCGGCCGAAGAGCTTCAAATAGCCCCGGGAAAACTCCCGCAGCCCATCATCCTCTTCCAGGAACATTCCGGAAACCACGTAGCTGTACTCCCTTATGCCGGAACTCGCGTTCTTGAGGAAACTCTCGTGATACAGGGCGCTGCTCCAGAAGTAGACCCGCAACTCCGGCTCGAGGGAGGTATAGGGCAACTGCCTGGCGATGCGGAGCCCGTCATTGACATAGCAGATGGAGTAGACGACCTCCGGTTTTTTGTCCAGGGCCGCCTTGATGGCCGGTGAGAAATCATGTTTCGAATAGTCGGGAAGCTCAGGAAACCCGATGAAGCTCAGGACCTTGCCCCCGCGCCCCTGGAACGACTGCCGGAAATCCGCTGCAAGGCGCCTTCCATAGGGGCAATCCCTGTATATAACGGCGACACTTCTCTTTCCAAGGTCGTCGTAAAGATAATCCGATGTGGCTTCCGCCTCCAGGCGATTCCAGTGCACCGTCCGCCAGATATGGCTGTTGGCGGAGCGCAGCACCCCTCCCAGATCCTCGGAATCCCTGAGCGCGGCATCCTCCACGCCCTCGAACCCCGGCGAAAAATTCATCATCTTCAAAGGGTTTGTCACCTCGGAAGCCACGTGGGCGGCCTCGGCGGAAAGCACGGGGCCGATGATGGAGACAACCCCTTCATCCACCAGTCGTCTTGCCTCGGCAACCGCCCTCTGGGGGTTTCCGTGGGAAAACCCGGTGAGGACCTCCACCGCTTTTCCATGGAAGCCCCCGGCGGTGTTTATCTCGGATGCCGCCAGCACCGCCGCGTCGATCAATGAACGATTTTCGAATATGGGACTGGGCACGATCACGCCGATCCTGACGGCCTCGGCCTCCCTCTCCCCCAAAAGAGGAAGCCGGTCGCTTCCCGCCAGCACCACCGCCGCCAAAAGGCAAAAGAGCATGCCGAACACCACGATCCTCGAATCCCGAAGGGTCAATGACTCAAGGTGATCCTCGACGGTGATCTCGTCTCCACAGAGCCTGCAGATGATCGTTTCATTGCGCTTGTGCCTGGGAAGCCTGTGCACCCGGCCGCACCCCGGGCATTTTCTTTTATGGGGCAGCAATTTCGCGATGATGTTGGTTTTGAACATGAAAAGATCCTCCGGGCCGCATGCATGGGAACCGCATCCGCCGTCCGTTTCTGTAAAAGCCGGCTTTCCACGTCGATTCCCGCAAGGGGCAAGGGCCCGTCAAGGCCGTGCCCGGGGGCGCCGAACAGGCCCGGGCCAAGGGAAGCGAACTTTTCAAGGGCAGCTTTTTACTACTATATGACGCCGGAAAAGGCACGAACTATCTCGGCCAAACCCCGCCTTGAAAAACCCCGCGCACCTGTGGTATTTTTCAAGGATGCCCGTATGGGGGCACTTTACACGGGCAACACCGCAGGAGAAGGAGTCCTGCCGGAGCGGTCGAAAACCGCGGGGAGATCGGAAGAGGATGATCCAGAGAACAATCAACACCAATAAAAACAGATACTTGAAATACACTCAATTCAGAAAGGAGATCTTCTCGAACCTTGCCCCCGGGGACAGCCAGACGATTCTCCAGCTCCTGCCCTGGCTCCTCTCCGTCAACCACCCCAAGTGCCCGGGCTTTCTTCCGGAACTCCCGCGCCCCTTCAAGGTTTTCAACATCGACAACGACAAGGAGATACGGAAACTCGAACCCCTTTTCAAGCGACGTTTCGGCGTGCCGGGCCACGCCTCCCTGCTCTCCCCCACCACCTCCTCATGCCTTATCCAGGGGATCTATACCATCGGCAGCATCGGCACCATCGCCCAGACCGCCTCTTCGGACTGCGATATCTGGATCTGCTGCGACCGGCGGGATTACGACGAGAAAACCTGGAGCATGCTCCACAGGAAAACCAACATCATAAAGGACTGGCTCGATTCCACCATCCGGATTCCCGTTTACTTCTTTATCTCCACCCTCGACAATATCCGGGAGGGCCGATTCGGCAGCGTTGATTCGGAAAGCTCCGGAAGCTCCCAGAAAAATGTCCTCAAGGAGGAGTTTTACCGCACCTGTATCCTTATCTGCGGCAAGATCCCCCTCTGGTGGCTCTGCCATGGCCGCGGGACGCACGTGGATTACAAGGAGGCCCTGAAGCTGATAAACGACGGGGATTTCGTGGGATACGACCTCGTGGACCTGGGGGATATCGAAACCATCGACCGTGAGGAGTATTTCGGCGCCGCCCTCTGGCAACTCCACAAATCCCTGACCCGCCCCCTGAAGTCCATCATCAAGATGGTTCTCCTGGAGATGATGATCACGACCCCCGGCGAGAACCTGGTCTGCCACCGGTTCAGGCGGAGCATCCTGGAAGGGGGAAAGCTCAAGGACCCCACGGCTTTTTCCATGGAGCTGATCCTCTCATTTTATCGGCGGGATCGGGAACCGGACACCGCCCTGTTCCTGGGGGAGTGCTGTTACCTGCGCTGCGCCCTGAAACCGGGCATTCGAAACGACGATATCAAGAAGACCCTCGCCGACGATCTCTTCCGGCAATTTCCCGTGGCCCGGGAGACCCAGACTGCCCTGGGGAAGTTCGACACGTGGAAATCCCATGCCCAGATCGAACTGGGAAACCGGATTTTCAAGCTCTTTGTCCAGATCTACAAGCGAATAACCCAGCCCGGCAAGGCATTTTCCAGGCAGATCGACCAGCGGGACCTGACGATCCTCGGCAGGAAACTCACGGCGCGGTACGCCGTGAAGGAGAACAAGGTCAAGGTGGTTCAGAAACCCACGGGGGCCTTGAACATTAAGCGCCTGACCCTCTCCCTGAACAAGGAGACCTGGCACGCCGTGCCCGACGCGGGCACCTCCCCCCCCCTGATCTCCCACCCGGATATCGTATACATCCTGGCCTATATCGTCTGGAACGACCTGTTCGATCACCACGGCATCCTCATGGAACCCAATCCTTCGGACATCACCCTCCAGGAGATCGTGAACCTCTGCAAGAAGCTTTCGAGTTTCATCGGAACCTACGAGGAGCAGAACGTGGCGTTTTCCAAGTATCTCCAGGTCGAGCACGTGACGCGCCTGTTCGTGGTCGTCAGCTTCGAATGTTCCATGTCGGAAAAGAACATCAACGATTTCAACGTGGTTTACCGGAACAGCTGGGGTGAGCTCTTTGTCCGGAAGTTCACCTCCCCCCGGGCCCTGAACCTCTTCCTGAGGCAGATGAAAAAGGGCAAGGACGGCGTCGAGATCGGATATTACCTCCAGAGAAACTGCCTCTATTACGAGAAGATCATCCAGAGGACCCGGGAGATCCTCCTCAACTCCATGGCGGATTAAATTCGCGGCCATGATCAATTCGATCCCGACATAGGTATTTTTACGTGCATCACAATACGTATTTATACCCATTTTCACACAGGCATTATTACCTATGTAAAAATAGGTGTTTTAAGGGGTTGAAAAAATCTTTGAAAATGCCTTATATTGGCAACTTGGAAAAATGACCACGGGGCTTTCGGCCCGAATCCATCGCCAGGGAACAGATGCACATGAACCGCAAGGAAAACATACTGAATGCGCTCCGGCAAACCCTCAGGGATATTTTTTGCCGGAATATCGAGGAAGAGGAGAAGCAGGATCTTGAAAAGCTGATCCACCATTTCGTGGTTGCCTGCGACAGCAACTTTTCCACGGATGATATCATCAGTGAATTCAGTACACAGGAAAAGCTGATGAACCAGTTCAACGGCTTCCGCGAGGTCCGCTCGGAGATAAACGCCCCGACGATCCATTGAACCTTCGGGGATCGGCTCCAGGAAAAGGGGTGAGCGCCCGACGATCCATTAAGCCCCTCAGGGGACCCCGGAAAAAAGGCCGGTTAAGCGGAAACGCTCGCAGAACATGGCGCGCCGTGAGCGGTAAGGACGTCAGTATTTGTAATCATAAAGAGGCCTGCTGCTCCACTTGCCGGCCCTTTTCCATTCGCGGCGCTTTTCGCCCTGAACCCTTCGGTCCGCTTCTTCGGTTCCGGGGTCATGGGGCCGCTGTTTCCTCCGGGAATCTCCGGAACGACGGTCCACGCCCGAACGGACCTTTTTGTACGGCAGATCTTTCATGGGAGCCACCTTTTTCGAATCCGGCATGCTTGCCCGAACCGCGTCCACCGTTTTTTCACGGCTCTCGCGGGCGGCCGGCAAAGCCGGCCGGAACCTTCCCTTAACGGGGATACGAGGTGAATCAAAACAAACCGCCTTATCATATATTTAAGGTTTGTTACGGCGGGTCACAATACGCGGGGCCCCTGAAAGAGCGCCCGGGGATTGTCCCCCCCATGAAGCCGGGCATCCGCTCCCGGCAGAGGCCGTGAAAAGGCACCGGACACGGGAAATGCGGCGCGGGTGTTTCCCGCTCCACCCGGGCCCCGATCTGTCCCGGGGACATTTTCACGAAAGTTACGGAACTCAACACCAGTAAGGGTTGTCATGCTGATGAAAATCGAAACCGAACAAATATCCCTGTCCATCTCCCGAGAACTCCGGGCAGAGCTCGAAAAAACACGCACATCCCTCGACATGGACCACGAAGAGTTCATCAAAACCCTTCTGGCAAGCTTCAAGCACCGCCAGGACTGCTCCGAGGCCGTCACCAGCGCCATGGGCAAGGTGAACGATCTCCTGTTCGAGGCGGGCAAGGCGGTCGAGGGGGAACTCCTCCGGGTCAAGGAGCGCGCCATGGAAATTCCCGTGGAAAAAGCCGCCCCCCCTGAAACACGTGTTTCCGCGCCCATGGATGCTCCGGATCCGCACCCCGAACTCATTGCGGAAAACCAGCGGCTCTCCCGCAAGCTCTTTGAAACGGAGAAAGCCTACACCCGTGCAAAGGACGATATACAGCAGCTCCAGACCGAGGTGTACATCACGGAGAACATTCACAACCAGGCGATCCGCACCTTCCGAATAGAAAAGGAAGAGGAGCTGGCCGAGGCACTGAAAAGCGCTGAAACAGCCTGCGACAACCGGGTGAAGTTCGCCAGGGCCGAGGAACGGATCATCGCCGAAAAGGAGATGGCGGCCCTCAGGAAACAGATCGAGGCCCTCACGGACGCCGGGGCCGAGGATTGATTCGGGGAGCTGCCTTCCCCCAAGCGGTCCGGTTCCCCCCCGGCCCGGCACCGGCCCCCCATCCCCCCCCGACTCCTCCCCTGGCCCGGGTCCCCCGAAAACATTAAAAATCAAAATTGACCCGGGGCAAACAAGCCCCTATAATACGCCCCCAGGAGATCGGGCTGCGGCCTTTTTACGCCTAATTCCCGTCACGGAATCGGCATATCGCCCCTTTCGGCTCCCTCCATGAATCCCCTTCCCAAGGGGATGGAACACAGACCAATTTTGCAGGCAGGTTATGCCGTCAGGACACTGTATGGATGTTTCTTGTGATTACAGCGGTATTACGGAAGCCGAATACCACGGGCGAATTCTGGATGGAAATTACGGCCCCTCCCTCAAGGCGCGGGTGGCGGACTGCATCACCTCCTCCCTCTGTTTCCAGAAAATCGGCAACCCCGCCATCTCCTATATCTCGGCCTGGCCAAAGGGAGAGGACGGGATATGGTATGAATTCGCAAGCAATCGCTTCACCGAACTCATGGGCTGCGGCGGAAAGGACCTTGCCGCAAACTTCAGGAAGGGGATCATCGATCAGCGGATCTACCATTACGACCCCCTGTCCCCGACCGGCGGGATGGAGATCATCGAAAAGAACACATTGAACAGCGGTTTCATGGCCCTGCGCAAACAGGCCGAGGAGACCGGCGCCATCGAAGCCCTGTACAAGCTGTCCCCGAAACCCGGGGAGGTCCTCTGGCTCAAGGACCAGGCGGTGGTGGAGATCCACGAAGGGGACAAGATCTGCCTCTCCCTGGGCAACCTCACGGTGGTCACCAAGGAGATGCAATGCGAGGAGGAACGCCTGAAGCGGGAAAAGCTCCTGGTTGCCCTGGAGACTGCCGGGGGGATCTGCCACGAGCTGAACCAGCCCCTCCAGTCCGTGAACGGATACTCCGAGTTCCTCCTCAAGGAGATGGCCCCCGATGCCCCCCTGTTCAAGATTGCCGAGAAGATCCGGGAACAGAGCCGGCTCATGGGGGAGATCACCACCAAGCTCATGGAGATCACGGAATACCGGACACGGGACTATGTCGACGGCTCAAGGATTGTCGATATCCATAAATAATGATACGATAAACGGACCGTGGAACGATTATCAAACAGGGAGGTTCGCTGCCCATCACCCCAACTACCAAGGAGGAACCATTGACAACAGAGATCAGGTACCAGGACAGGCCATGGGTTTCCCATTACGACAACGGTGTTCCGGATAAAATCCAGTTCAAGGAGATCCTCGTTTCCGACTTCCTCAGTCGAACCGTCGGGAAGTTTCCGAACAATCCCGCGCTGATCTTCCAGGGTTACGGCCTCAGCTTCAGGGAACTGGACGAGATGGTGAACCGTTTCGCGACCTGCCTTTCGGATTTCGGCATCCAAAAGGGCGACCGGGTGGCGATTCTCCTGCCCAACCTCATCCCCTGCGTGGCGGCCTATTACGCGATCATGAGACTTGGGGCGGTCGCGGTGATGAACAATCCCCTGTACACGGACACGGAGCTCGAACACCAGTTCAACGACTCCGGCGCAAAGCTCCTGATCACCCTGGACCTCCTGGTAAAGCGGATGGTTGCCCTGCGGCCCAAAACCGCCATCCAGAAGATCATTTACACCTCCATCGGCGACTACCTCCCCTTTCCCAAGAACCTCCTCTTTCCCCTTGTGGCGAAAAAGAAGAAGCTGGCGGCAAAGGTGACCCCCGCCCCGGATCTCCATCACTGGAAGGCGCTTATCAAGCAATATCCCCCGACGCCGCCTTCGGTCGACGTGGCGTTCGACGACACGGCCATGCTCCAGTACACCGGCGGCACCACCGGCCTGTCCAAGGGCGTGATCCTCACCCACCGCAACCTCTCCAGCCAGATCCAGCAGGCAAAGGCATGGTTTCCCCATCTTCCGGAAGGCGCGGAAAGGGCCCTTGGGGCGCTTCCCTTCTTCCATATCTTCGGCCTCACCGTTTCAATGAACCTGGCGGTGTTCATGGGCTGGGCCAACATCCTCGTGCCCAAGCCCCAGCCCGAACCCCTGCTCGAGGCCATCGGCAAGTTCAAGCCCACCTTCGCCCCCCTGGTGCCCACCATGTTCATCGGCATGCTCAACCATCCCGGTATCGGGAAGACCGACATGAGCAGCATCAAGGGATGCTTTTCCGGCAGCGCCCCCCTTCCCGTGGAGATCATCAAGGAGTTCGAGGAGAAGAGCGGCGGCGTGATCGTGGAGGGTTTCGGCCTCACGGAATCCTCCCCCGTCACCCACGTGAACCCCTTTTCCGACGGCAAGAGAAAGGTGGGCAGCGTGGGGGTTCCTCTTCCGGACACGGGATGCCGTATCGTGGATCTTTCCGACAAGATCACCGATATGCCCATCGGGGAATCCGGCGAGCTCCTGGTCAAGGGCCCCCAGGTGATGAAGGGCTACTGGAACCGCGAAGGCGAAACCGAAAAAACCCTCGTGGACGGCTGGCTCCACACCGGCGACATCGCCATGATGGACGAGGAGGGCTACGTATACATCGTGGACCGGATCAAGGATATGGTGATCTCCGGGGGATACAACGTCTATCCCAGGGATATCGACGAGGTCCTTTACGAACATCCCAAGGTTCAGGAGGCCTGCGCCATCGGCATCCCCCACCCCACCCGGGGAGAAGCCATCAAGGTGTTCGTGGTGCTCAAGGAGAACGAAATGGCCACCCAGGAGGAACTTATCGAGTTCTGCAAGGGCAAACTTGCCCGCTACAAACTCCCCACCGAGGTGGAGTTCAGGGAGGACCTTCCCAAGTCCACGGTGGGCAAGGTTCTTAGAAAGGATCTGCGCACCGAAGAGGAAGAGAAGCGCTCCTGATAAATTTTAAGAAATAAAAGGGGGGGCAGTTCGTGCCCCCCCCAAGATTCCCCCATACGCTCCTCGCCGAAACATCATTTCCCCGCAAAGCCGTTAAGCTTCAAAGTCTCAAATGACGTTCGACACCTCGGAATCGACCTTGGCGGATCGAGGTCGTGTCACTGCCGGGAATCACCCCGATTCGAACCGGCCGGGGCTTCAAAATCAAGCCGGCGCCAATTTATTTCGCACAATCAGCCCGGCGACCACCGCTCTCCCGCCGTAACCGTCACTGCCGGCTGCCGAACATCGCTCCCCGACAATTATTTCGTATCAACCGGATCAGGCATTGCAATGGCCGGTGATAATTGAGTATGGTGTCCCCATGACCATCCCATGGGATTCTCGTTGTCTGCGAAGCTATGATCGGGTTGCCGTTTGTCGGAACCGCGGTGCGAAAACAGGGATGCGTTTAATCGACAAACCGACATTGCAGCAATCGTCAGCGGGGTGATATGATCGTACTGAACTGCGTTTTTCCGGTTTTCTGCCTGATCCTCTTCGGCGCCCTGATCAAGCGGGCGGGTTTTATCGACGACCACTTCATCAAGACGAGCGACCGGCTCATCTACTTTATCTTCTTTCCGGTCATGCTCTTCTGGAAAATCGGCGGCGCGGAATCGGAGCTCGATCCCTCCCTCTGGTGGGCCACCCTGAGCGCCCTCTTTACCGTCTACATCCTCAGCACCCTCTTTATCGTCCTCTTCAGGGTCGCCCACGTCAAGGCCGGCTCCTTTTCCCAGAGCTGTTACCGGTTCAACACTTACGTGGGCATGGCCATCATCCTCAATGCCCTGGGTTCCGAGGGAGTGCGGTACTTCGGCATCCTTATCGGCCTTCTGATTCCGGTGATCAACCTCCTCGCGGTGGGCACCCTGATCTGGTTCGGGGCCGGGGACGAGGCCCCGGGCAAGCGCCTGACCCTGGCCCTGAAGGCCCTGGTCACCAACCCCCTGATGATCGCCTGCATTGCCGGCATCCTCTACTCCAAGCTGCGGGTTCCCTTTCCCACGTTCCTGGACAACACCTTCGGCCTGCTCTCGGTGATCACCCTTCCCATGGCATTGATCTCCATCGGCGGCTCCCTCACCTTTTCGGGCCTTGCGGAACACTGGGGCCTGAGCCTTGTCTCCTGCCTGTTCAAACTCCTCCTCTTTCCGGCGGCGGGATATTTTTTCCTGACGTTTTTCGCCGTTACGGGCACCCCCTTCAAGGTCTGCCTGATCTTCTTTGCCCTGCCCACCTCCACGGCGATCTACGTGCTCTCCTCCCAGCTGGGCAGCGACACGAACCTTGCCCTTTCGGCCATCGTGGTCTCCACCCTCCTCTCCGTTATCCCGCTTTCGGCGGTGCTGCTGCTCCCATAACATCGGAGCCCCCCGAGCGCCCTTGGAAGACGCCGGCAGCTCTCGCCTTCCAAACAAGCAATAACATTTCATATCCATAAGTTATGGCATCTCTTTCACGCCGTGTTTCCCTGGCGCTCTTCAAGGCCGCCAACGGCCGCCCGCCGGCGAAAGCGAGGTTCACGGCTGTTTAATAAAATCAAAACCAATCATACATTGGATTTTCGGTTATATATGTGATACTTATCAAATTTGGGCCCGAGGGCTGCATGGCGTTCGAAAACCCCTCGGTGCAAGACGGCGGCGCACCCTTCTGCATAAGATTGCCGATTCGTTTTTTACCAATTTTTTCAAACAGTTTCCAGAAAACAGGGTGGGTTTCGAACCCTGCGGAGTCGATTATGCACGGATGGCGGGGTAAAATTCTCTTTATCGATCTTACCGAAAAAAAGGCCGAGGCCGCCTCTTTTCCCGATTCCCTCTACCGGAAACTCATCGGCGGCAGGGGCCTTGGGGGACATTTTCTGAGAGAGAGGATCCACCTTCCCTGGGACGATCCGGGGATGCCGATTCTCCTTTTCACGGGTCCCCTCACCGGCACCCTCTCCCCCACCCCGGGGCGGATGACCGTCATGAGCCGCTCCCCCCTGACCGGAACCGTCGGGGATGCCTCGGTGGGCGGTTCCCTTGGAAAGGCACTCAAGGAAACGGGGTTCGACGGCATCGTTATCACCGGAAAGAGCGGCGTTCCCATGGGGATCGAAATCGCGGGAGCCGTTGTGGGGTTCAGGGATGCCGAACGCCTTCGGGGGAAAACCGTCGGCCGGATCAACCGGGAACTTGCCGGAAAGGGCGCCAACGCCGTCACGGGTCCCGCCGCCGACAACGGTGTGCTCTTCTCATCCGTTGTGGTGGACGGCCATTTTGTGGCCGGAAGAAACGGTATCGGGAGCAGTTTCGCGGCCAAGAACCTTAAGTTCATCACGATTAAAGCCGACTCCGGTGTCCGGGAAGGCGCTCCCGAACGCACCGCCGCGGGGGAACCCGAAATTGCGCCCCCGGGTGCCGGCGGTGCGAACCATGAAGGCAACGAGCCGATGCCCCTCCTCGGCAGCCGGAGGGTTGAAGGAATCACCGGCGGAAAAATTCCCGTTTTCGATCATAAGGGGCTGAAGGCAGCCCGGGAGGATATATTCCGCCTGATCTCCGCGTCACCGGTCCTCGCGGGGGAGTTCGGCATCGCGCGATTCGGTACCGGCGCCCTCTATGACCTCATGGACGCCAGAAAGATGATGCCCACGGCGAACTTTCGCGCCTCCTCCTTCCACAAGGCGAGCGGAATGAACGCCCACGCGTTCAAACGCCGGTACAATCCCCGGAGCACGGGATGTCAGGGCTGCCATATCCGGTGCAAGAAGGTCACCGAAGGGGGCAAATCCCTTCCCGAGTATGAGACCATGTCCCATTTCTCGGCCCTACTGGAAAACTCCGACATTGAAACGGTCATGGCCGCCAACGAAATCTGCAACGAGATGGGCATGGACACCATCACCGCCGGGGCCACCCTCTCCTGTTATGCGGAGATCATCGGGAAAAAACTATCACCCGACGAAATCCTCTCCCTTTTAAGGGATATCGCCCTGGGCAGGGGCAAGGGTGCCGAACTCTCCACCGGCTCCGCTGCCTTTGCAACAAAAAGGGGAAGGCGCGAAGCCTCCATCTCCGTGAAAAAACAGGAGCTGCCCGCATACGACCCAAGGGGGGCATACGGCATGGCCCTTGCCTTTGCCGTTTCCACCAGGGGCGGCTGTCATCTCCGGGCATACCCCATCAGCCACGAGATCCTCAGGAAACCCGTGGCAACCGACCGCTTCTCCTTTGCGGGAAAGGCGCGCATCATCAAGATCGGGGAGGATATCAACGCGGTGGCCGACTCCCTCACGGCTTGCAAGTTCACGTTTTTCGCCGCCTCCCTGGAGGAGTATGCGAGGGTGTTCACGGCCGTCACAGGCGTTTCCGTTTCGGCCCAGGACCTTCTTACGGCGGGGGAGCGGATCTGCTGCAACGAGCGGCTCATGAATGCCGCCTGCGGGTTCGACGATACCGACGACGATCTTCCCCCGAGGTTTTTCGAGGACTCCGGCGACGGGGCCGCAGCCCCCATCGACCGCCAAGACTTTCTCGACGCAAGAAAAAACTATTACAAGGTACGGGGACTCGACGACAAGGGCCGCCCGCTCCCCGAAACCCTCAAGAAACTGGGGCTCGAATAATCGCGATATCATTCCCCGGTTTTGGAAAAGCACCGGCGGGACCAAACCGATTATGAAACAGACATTCCCCGGTTTTGGAAAAGCACCGGCGGGATCAAACCGATTATGAAACAGACATTCCCCGGTTTTAGAAAACCACCGGCGAAACGAAACCGATTATGAAACAGATATTCCCCGGTTTTGGAAAAGCACCGGCGAGATTAAATCGATTATGAAACAGATATTCCCCCAATTTGAAAAGAAGATGGTGGCGGCGGGACTCGTGGAGCCCGGCGCGCCCCTGCTCGGTTTTCTCGACGCGGACCTCACCTGGAACCGGAAAGGCGCGGCCACTCCCCTTCTCGAGGAGATTTTCGCCGGCATCGGCATCAACTCCCTTGTCTGTTCCCTTCCAAGGGAGCCGTACCGCTCCATCATCGATTTTCTTGCCGGGCGATCGGGCGGGATCATCAAGCCCAAGGACTGCGAGACAAGAACCTTTCTCCACGATCTCCCGGTCTCTCCCAGCAGCGACCCCTCGGCCGTGATCGAGATACTGAAGCGGCGAAAGAGCGTGATCGTTCCCGGAACAGGGATCATCACCTGGGGCAACGTTAGCCTGGAGCAGGCGTTCGTCACCTTCTCCTCGGTCTGCTTTGCCTGTTTCGTGAAGTTTTTCTCGGATTATCTCATAAGCGCCCGGACGGGAACCCTTGACAGGGAGCAACGGGAGCTGTTCAAAAGAATCGTTCCCCTGCTGGACCCCCCCGAGGAGGGCGCTCCTCTCATGGGAGGTCCCCTGGATACCGGGGAGAAGACCCTTTCCGCCATGGACGAGGCGGGAAAAAGGGTGGTGGCGGCCCGGCTGGTGGACTCCTTTTTCGGTAATATATCGGCGGTCCACGGGGGCACCCTTTATATCAGCCAGACGGGCAGCTCCCTGGACAACCTTCCCGGGAACGTCGACCCGTGCAGCCTGAGCGGCGCATCCTGCGCGGCCCTGACCGCATCCAGCGAGCTCTCCGCCCACATGGCCGTGGTGGAGAAAACCGGATGCAAAACCATTCTCCACGGTCACCCCCGGTTTTCGGTGATTCTTTCCATGGATTGTGAAATAAAGGGTTGCACTGCAACCGAGACTTGCCATATAAAATGCCCATATGATCGATCCGTATGCGGTGTGCCCGTTGTTCCCGGCGAGGTGGGAACAGGCCCCCACGGCTTGTGCAATACGGTGCCCGCCGCCATGGCGGACGCGCCGGGCGTCATCGTGTACGGCCACGGCCTTTTCACCATCGGAAACGAGGACTTCAACACGCCGTTTAAACGCCTCCTGACCATCGAAAACAGGTGCAGGGAGGAATATTTCCAGAGAGTTAAAGGAACGTCAGATGGATAATTTTCTCAATATGAAACAAAAGGGAATCGCCTCCCTGTTCGATAAAGAGGAGCTGAAGAAGTTTTTCAAGAACTATCTCTCCCTCATCGCCATCGCTGAAACCTTTGTATTTTTCGCCAGCTTCATCAGCCAACTGGGCCCCGAGAACACCCCGTTTCCCTGGGAATCCTATTTTTTCGCCGCCTTTATCATCCCCATCGCCATCACCTTTCTCCTGGGTGTCTGCATCATGGGGTTCAACACATACCTGTTCGACGATGCCCCACCGGAAAACGAAGCCGACCACGGCCTCTCCCTTTCCCGACAGTCGGGTTTCCTGGCCAAGCTCAACTATTTCCTCCACTCCCTGAGGCAGGTTCCCGCCCTTCTCGGCCTCGGGCTCCTGGGGCTCTGCGGGGCCGTGTTCTACAAGATCGACGATATTCTCACCATGGTGGGACATGCCGGTGAGAAGACGGCCCAGTACATCCTTATCTCCCTTGCCATCGTGCTGTCGGCAGCCTGTATTTTCGGGCTCGCCTGGATCCTCCTCAAGTTCCTCCTGAGAAGAAAGGAGATCGAGTACCAGTACCGGTTCAAGAAGGAGGTGGTGGAGAGCACCGGCCTGATCATCATGGACGACAACTCCATCATCGACAAAAAGGGCAACCTCGTCAGCAGCGGCAACCTCCCGGCCCTTGGCGCCGGCACCAAGGAAACAGGCCCCCTCACCCTGCTCTCCCATATCAAGGGCAAGGAGGGAGAGAAGGAGGAGGAGAACAGAGACCGGGAAAACATCGCCTGATATGGAGCGGCGCGTCCCTTTCCGACCCACGCCCAACATGACCGGCAAGGAACGCATGAGCTGTTTTTAATTACAGGGAACAACCCCAGGTAATTTATCGGCAAAATTGTACGGTTTTATGTGATAGCGTCTTGATCCCGGCTTGTCCGGGTTGAGCGGTATCTCGTGCCCGCTCTCCATAAGTATCGAAACCAATCAATAATGCCGCAGGCTCCGCCACAACCTGCGTCCCCTGTATTCACCGCCGATGAAAGCCCGCGATATTTCAATCGGGCAAACGTATTTTCATTACCCAATCGCATATTCACGCTCCCGTCGACAAGCCGTTTACCGGCAACCCGGAACATGGGTTTCACGGCACCGCGCCCCGCAACACCCCAACAATACACAACTTATATTTTCATGCGGTTACAATCTGCCGTCCTAAAACAGCAAGTATCGCCGCAGGGCCGTTTGAAATTCTGATTACCATTGATATCAACCTGCTTTATCCCGGGAATGCCGGCGACACTTTTGGTAAACATGCTTCGCGGCACGCCGTTTGTTTCGTCTCACTAAACCTTGTTCACATGCTGTTGTTTCACATACAGGTCGATCAGGGGCAATTTCCCCGCAAAAATCGGGAAAACGATCAGTTTTCAGGGGATAGATTGGCTAAACCCGCAATTTTCACCCCTTCTTTCTTTTATCTTGACTCGGTTTGCCTATTTTTATTATATTCCGCCTGATAAGCAATAACCACAGTCAACCTATTTAGGAGGTAAGAGATCTATGATTCGTACTGGAAAGTTGTTTCTAACCGCAGTAACAGCACTGTCCATGATTGTCGCCACGGCCGGTTTTGCCTCGGCAGATACCATTAAAATCGGTGTTGCGGGCGCCCACAGCGGTGAGCTGGCATCCTACGGTCTTCCCTCGGTCAACGCCGTTAAGCTCGTTGTCAAGGATATCAACGCCAAGGGCGGCGTTCTCGGCAAGCAGATCGAGGTGATCACAGAGGACGACGTGTGTAAACCCGAGGTTGCCACCAACACCGCCACCAAGCTCGTTACCCAGGGCGTTCACGCCATCGTGGGTCATATCTGCTCCGGCGCCACAAAGGCCGCCATGGGCATCTACAAGGACGCCAACCTCGTATGCGTGTCC
>PPCM01000355.1_pt1 | contig 48397 bp, 45 predicted proteins | sample 1555541 | NCBI WGS metagenome assembly PPCM01 (sample SAMN05284479, study PRJNA326546) | Marine sediment metagenome, whole genome shotgun sequencing project. | isolation source: marine sediment | place: Germany: Wadden Sea | collected 2012-09-05
TATCTCGCTCTAAAGCTTCAGGCGCTTTGAATTCAGACCCATTATCTGTGAGGATGACAGGGAACGTCTTTTGAAATACATCCTTGCCTAAGCCCTCATAAAACTGATCAAAAACCTGCTTTACTGCATCCCCAGTGCATGCGTCAAGCAGAAATGCCAGCATTAGAGAACTGTTTCGAAAGAACAGTGTCAGGAGCGATTTGCTCCCCTTTGTGCCGTGTACAGTATCCATTTCTACAACGTGCTTTTCCGGATGTTTTTCCATAAAACTGTTGAAGTCCTCATATGTTCTATCGATTCGATGGGCAGCTCCTCTATCAGATACTTTTGGCTTTTTCTTTCGTGGTTTATACTTAACTTTCCTTGGCAAGTCAATGTTTCTTGCTGTAAATAGATTTTGATCAAAGTATGCGTAAAGGGTCCGTTCAGAACATTTTATTTCATGCTTGTGGTGGGCGTAAATATGCACTAATGATTGTCCCTTTAGGATTAGTGGTGAGATCAATGTATCAAGCTCAGTTAGTTCCTCTGCTGTTCTGGCAATACCTTCGCGTGAAGTCTTCAAAACATCTGTATAGTTGGCTTGTGCTACCTTTGCACGATATCCATACTTCTGGAGTCGGCAGCTTATTTTTCGAGTACAGCCATTGCATACGTGTGGGAATCGCGTAAGTTTGACACAGCTTTTGGGCGTATACTCAGGACAAATTCTATAACAGTTTAGAGTTGAGCATTTTTTACAAAGCTGATCACAAGCTTTAGAACATATGTGTTTACGTACACACAGCTTACGGTTTTTGCAGCTTGTGAGTTCAACTGGTCTAGCTTTTCCAATAGTCACTCTGTTTCTCTTCACTTCTTTCGAGATCGTTGTCGCATCTTTTCCAAAATGTTTTGCTATCGCAGAAAGCGAATAATTCTCGTTCAGAGCATCCTCAATATAGTTTCTATCTTCTAGTGTTAGATGTTTTCCTTTAGTTGTCATTATCATCATCTCCTGGTTCATCAGGATAGATATCTATGACAGTATACTAGATTTCATGCAAGACTAACTTCTGTTTGCAACACTAACTTCCGTTTGACCTCGTAAACGGAACTTACTTTTTCATTTAAGGAAATAATAATATAGAGGGTATTAACGAAGGATTAAAAAACCATTAAAAGTGTTAAAATCCAAAATTATACTGGTATAATATGACACAATTAGAAAGTGAAGTATACGACACAAAAGTAATCTAATGAGGGGGCTATTATGTTAAGTAGAAAAGGGCATTGGAAGCTGATACTGGTTACACTGATCTTACTAATATTTGCATCATTATATGGGTTCATCTACCAGGAATCTGTCAAACAACCAAGTGAAGGTTGGTCAAATGCAGTAGAAGTAAATGCATACGAATCAAATGTTGATCTATCTAATCCAAATCTTAAAAATACATTCGCAACACAAGGCAGTAATGGAGAGATTATCAATGTAAGTCTTAATGGCTCTGAAATAGTGGTTCACAGTATAAACACGCAAGGCCAAATCACCTCTGAGAAGCAGTTTAAACTGGATTATCAAATCAGACAAATCAATGGAGCATATTCTAATGGAAAGCTAAAGTTAGTTGTGCAAGACGCATCAGAGTCGTTTATTCAATATTTAGATGTAGATCTGGAATCTCAGGAGATTGTAAAGCTTTCAGAACACAATACAGAGAATATGAGTGCTAAGTTGAATGCAAGTTATAGTACATTATATAATAATGAAACGATTAAAGTGGTTACAGCAAAGACCCTAAACACGATCAATCTTGAGAAGCAAGGCCGTTTGCTAAAAGCGGAAACATTTATACACCAAGATTATATATATTTAGTGGGGGTGCTTAATGACAAAGGCTCTATTAAAATGTCAGAGCTGTATCAAATACCAAGAGGTCAATCAAGTCATTCAACTTTAGATTTAAAAATGGATAGCCTTGAAACCATGACGGCACAAAGTACGGTCAAACCTGTTAATGTAGAGCTTATAAGAAGAAACGGACAATTTGAAGCTTATATTACGCTACTAGACACTAGACATGCGAGCAACTCGATCCAGTTATATACTTTTGACAAAATAGAAGGAACCAACACAAAAAATGTTGTGAACATGAATACCTATGACGGCGTTCCCCACATGCTCAAGCTGGGTCAAGGATACAAGATTATTGTTGGGCTGGCAGATGATAATCTAGGTAGAACAGAAGTTGCAAGAGGAAAGAAGGTTTATCCAAATCTCTACCTGGTTGATGACATCGTCAATGGCGACTTTAAGCAAGTGACTAGTACAGAGGTGATTGGTAGAACACCATCACTGATGATTATTAATGGCAGTGAATACCTTATTCATAATGAGTTTAGAAATGGCAAAAACATTGTTTATATGTCATCAAATGATCCAGAATTTATTAAACTCAGTAAAAATGCTTCTAAGAGAGATCTAATTGATGTGTTCTATAGAACCATTGTTAATTATCCTGCCTTGATGTTTGCAAGTATTGTACCTACTGTAAGTATATTATTGCCTGTTATGGCAATTGTATTACCCTTTATGATGCTAAAACTGAGCTGGGTTGAGCAGAATAAAGGAAAAACAATGGCCCTCATCCTGAGTTTTTATAGTTTGAGTAAGTTTTATGTATATGCCAATGACATTTTTGATTCTTATCAGTCAACCAAAATGTTGCCAAACTATTTAGCGTCCTCTGTAGGGCACTGGGGCGTTCTATTGGTTATTTCTCTAATGACTATAGGTATTGCAATGAGCAGGGCAAATGCGGTTAAAGAGAAGCACGAGAGTTTTATAAAGTCAGTGGCTATATATATATTATTGGATGTAACACTGGTTAATCTATTCTTTTTACCCTATACGATCATATAAAGTATTCTCTAGATTGAACTTCATTGACATGGTCTTAAGTAAAAGCATCCTGTATTACTAGGGTGCTTTTTTAATGTATAGAGAATAAACAGTGTACACTATTTAAAAATCGCTTTATTATTTTTCTGGGAAAACGTTGTCTCTGGTTTGGAAATTAGGCAAATATGCAAAATTATTTAGGATACACAGTATGTTAAAAACCATATTGAAGAATTAATTACATTTGTTATAATGACCATGAAATGCAAAATGACTGCAACTTAATGAATGAATAGTGCAATTAAGGGTTAATATTGTACACTAATTTATGGAGGTATATTTCTATGGCTACAACAAGTAAAAAGATGATGTCAAGAATTAGAACAACCATTGAGACTGTATTTTATGGAAATAATGTGAAACATATTAAATCCATTCAACAAGCATATAATTTAGCAAGTAATTCAAGTGGAACAATAGTTACAGACATGCCTATATATAATGCAGTAGATTTGGGACTTGAAAGAAATGCAAAAGTACTTTTGTTTAATGACGGTTCGGTAACGGGTAGATGTGCTGAGGCTAGAAAGATCATTGGCCAGAATGGTCTTTCACAAGATGATATGGCACCTCTGATTAGAGAGGCTGTATATGATTCAAGAGACAAGACACTTTACCATGGTGAAGTGGTTGTTGGACTGGATAAAAATTTTATGGTCAAGGCACATCTATTGATACCAGAAGGACATGAAAATATATTATATAACTGGATGATGAATTTTCAAATCATGACAGACGAAATTAAACTGGATTATTTGAAGTCAATAGGATTAAAAGACGAAGGCGATATTTTTATATTTTCGAATCCAGACTGGTGTGATGTAAATCATCCGTATGGCCTGACCTTGTTTGATCCAGAGCACAATTGTTCAGCATTGTTAGGAATGAAGTATTTTGGTGAACATAAAAAGGGAACACTGACACTTGCCTGGAATATTGCCAATCGAAATAATTTTATATCTTGTCATGGTGGACAAAAAAGATATACACGCAAAGATGGATCTGAGTTTGTTGCTGGAATCTTTGGTTTATCCGGATCTGGAAAATCAACATTGACCCATTATAAACATGATAATAAATATGAGGTAAAAATACTGCACGATGATGCCTTTGTGATTTCTACGGAAAACGGATCATCAGTCGCACTTGAACCATCATATTTTGACAAAACCCAGGATTATCCTATGGGGTGTGAAGACAATAAATTTTTAGTAACTGCACAGAACTGTGGTGCAACAATGGATGCAGACGGTGCTTGTGTACTCGTAACAGAGGACATTCGAAATGGTAATGGAAGAGCCATCAAGTCTAAATTTTGGGCTGAGAACAGAGTGGATTACTTTGGAGAATCTATAAATGCAGTCATTTGGCTTATGAAAGATCCTGTACTACCACCAGTTCTTAAAATTAAAAATGCAACGCTGGCGGCAACGCTGGGCGCGACATTGGCAACCAAAAGATCTAGTGCAGAACACTTATCGAAATCCATTGATCAAGAAGCACTTGTTATTGAGCCGTACGCAAACCCATTTAGAACTTATCCGCTAAAAGATGACTTTAGCAAGTTTAAGCAAATGATCGAGAAACCCGATGTTTCATGCTACATATTAAACACAGGTCACTTTGGAAACAATAAAATCACCAAAGAAATAACACTGGATTGTCTTGAGCAAATTGTAGATGGTGCAAGCAACTTTAAAACTTGGGGCCCTCTTAAAGATATCGAGTATATATCAGTACAAAATTATGAAAGTGATTGGACGTGTAAAGAGTATATAGATCAAGTTGTATCATCGTTTAAGAAACGGATTGAATTTTTAAACGCGAATAATGAGCAATTGGGTGACTTTGACAGTCTTCCTGCAAGTGCAAGCGAGAGCATCGAAGAGCAAATTAATGAGATCCTGAAATGTAATAAGTTTAATAAATCTGCATAGTTTCAAGCGTTACTTCGTATGCTGCGAAGTGGCGCTTTTTTTTTGTGAGTATGATATTATTATTTGATAGAGATTGATCAAATAAGGGAATTAGGTGTATTTAATATGATAAATGAAAATATAAGTGAACTTAAGATTACAAATACATATGTGGCAGCTGAAATAGTACAGCTTCAAATGGCGTCTTACGCAGTCGAAGCTGAAATCATTGGTACAAATAGCATACCTACACTTTTTGATACTGTAGAGACTGTAACTAAATCTGATGAAACTTTTTATGGCTATAAGATTAACCGTGAGATTGTTGGAATCATATCATACAAATTTGAATATGGAATATTGGATATACATCGTTTGGCTGTACACCCCAATCATTTTAAAAAGGGAATAGCTTGTCATCTACTAAAAGAAGTCATTATGAAATATAAAGATGCTCGAAAGGTGATCGTTGCAACAGGATCGAAAAATTTTCCAGCAATTAATTTATACGAAAAAGCAGGATTTAAGATAATTAGAGAATTTGAAGTTGAAAAAGGTGTTAACATCACCCAATTGGAGTTAGAAGTTTTCATAGATTTGTCATGTGCGCACAAGAAAATGAGAAGTGAAAAACAGATGATGGACCTCATTACAGATTTTGCTCAAATATCAAGCGATGTTAGAGTGGTGTTGATGAACGGTTCAAGAGTGAATCCGGTGGTTGAGAAAGATAGGTTTTGTGACTATGACATCGTGTATGGGGTTGAAGATCCTTCCAAGTATATAAAGGATCAAAGCTGGATCAGTAGTTTTGGCAAAACTTTAATTATCCAGCAAAATAACATTGAATCAGAATTTGGTACATACTATATTTTCCTAATGCTCTTTGATGATGGCAACCGTATTGACCTGCAATTTTACCCTCTAGATCACTTAAACAAGAGAGAATATGACTCACTTGAAAAGATTGTTCTGGACAAAGATAAAAGACTTAAGGCGATAGAAAGCCCTTCAGATGTGGTGTATCAAACAGAAAAACCAACAGACAAAGATTTATGTGAATGTATAAATAACATTTTGTGGTGTTCTACAAATGTTGTTAAGGGATTGTGTCGAAAAGAATTTAACTATGCCAAACGGATGCAAGAACAAATCGTACGAGCTGACTTAAATACATTAATGCGGTGGTATATTGCTTATAACAAAGATTGGAAAATAAACACGGGCGTCTTTGGAAAATGGATGGAAGAGTATTTAACTAAGGAAGAATGGTCAATGTACAAATCGACCTGCGCAGGCCCTGAATATGAGGACATGTGGAAAGCGACTTTTAATATAATTCATTTCACCAATCTGATTGGAAAAAAGTTGGCAATAGGATTAAATTTTGCCTACCCAACGGACGATGAAGCGGGTGTCCTAAAGTATGTTGAACACCACTATAAGGATTCTAACAACAATAATTGAATATAAATTAAGTTCACCTTTTCTTACTTATTTCAGGGACCAATCGACAGACTTGGTATTAATTTTAATACCAAGTCTGTTTTATTTTTTGTGATAGCAAGGGTAAACGCAATCAAAAAAAGATCCCGAAATCTCGGAATCTAAGGCACTAAGGGGGTTGATATATTTATCAGTCGTCATACTGGTGTAAGTGATCTAAGTCTCGGAGCATCCAAGTGCGTTTCTCCTCTTTACGCATTTTTGAATCAATGGTCTTCCAGAATTGTTCTTGGAGTTCCTTACGTTCTTCATCGGTGAGTTGTTTTCTTTTAATTTCAGCCATTAAAACACCTCCTGCGTCTAGATAATATCTATTTAACTTATACCCAATCTTATGAAATCCTATCTTCAAGCCTTATAATTACTGAGATTATATTACATTTGTATACGAATTATTGAAATATGTGGAATTATGGTCTATTATACCGATTAACTGGTAAATATACTTAGCTTAATTACATGTAAATAGGGGTGTGAATATGAATACAACAGAGTTGGTAAAAATAATTGAAAACTGTTTTGAAACGCAAGAAAATCCAAACTTTAAAATTGAAACGGGACTTCTATATGCAACACCGAATGATGTAAAACGCGTTGGATATTGTACGAATTTAACCTTAGATGTAATTGAACAAGCCAAGGAAAATCATATTGATATGATTCTAACCCATCACGATGCATGGGATTTTATATATGGATTAAAAGAGGCCTGTATTGAAAAGTTAAAACTATATAATATAAGTCATTATTTTGTACATCTACCACTGGATGACTGTAGTTTCGGTACCAATGAAAGTTTAGTTAAGAAAATCAATTTTGAGACGACTAAGAAAACACATCTTGAAGATGGATTTTGGTGTGGGCGTGTAGCAGAGGTCGAAAATCCAATAAGTTTTGATGAACTAGTAAGCAATCTTGAAACTGTATTAGAAGAGCCTGTTCGGTCTTGGAAGTTTAATGATCGTCCAGTTAAAAGAATAGGGATTGTGTGTGGGGGCGGTGGACTAACCAACCATATTAAAGAATCCGTAGATGAAAAGTGTGATGTGTATATAACGGGTGAACGCGTTCTTTACTCAATAGAGTATGCACAGTTTGTTGGAATGAATCTAATTGTGGGCAGCCATACATTTACAGAACTATTTGGTGTTGAGTCACTCGCAATTAAACTGGACACATTAACTGAAGGTATTGAGTATGTAAAGTTGAATGAGCGCCGAATAGAAGCAATTGGCTAATTCATGAATGGCTGGTTCATGATTGGCAAATGGGGGGAGAATGCTAGATGATTATAATAAGAAAAGCTGTATCTGGTGATGCTGAAGCCACAATTTCAATCAATATAAACACTTGGATTTCAGCCTATAAAGGTATCATAAATGATGACACATTGGACGGTTTAGCGGATAATAAAGAAAACCGTATCGAAAAATTTAAAGCTGAATTTGGAACTCGAGAAGTCAGAGGGAATTTGATTGAATATATCGTTGCTATTGACGATTCCATAGACGGTCAACCTGTTATAGGCTTTGCTTCATATGGGGTTAGTCGAGATGAATCCTTCCTTAATGTGGATGACTATTTTGAAATATATGCTTTATATGTTTCAGAGGAACATCAAAATCGAGGTGTAGGTAGGAAACTTGCCACTTATGTTATGGATCAAATGAAAGGTAATGAGGATGATAAGAGACTCCTTATTTGGACACTTGAAAAAAACAGAAGCCGATCCTTCTACGAGAAATTAGGTGGGAAAGTTCAATTTGATAAGGAAATCAAAATTAATGGTCAAAGCCTAAATGAAGTGGGTTATGTGTTTTAGTGAGAGCAAATTTGAAGTGGTTATTGATTAAGTAAAAGGAATGATAGGAGTAATACTATGTACATGATGCACCATATATGCATTCAGACAGATTCGTATGAAGAATCTAAAGGGTTTTATACGTCTGTATTAGGTTTTGAAGTCATGTTGGAAACACCTGATTTCCATGATAGAGATTTCAACACATGGTTAATCCATGGTGATATAAGGATTGAACTTCAAACCAACAAACGCTCAGAGGAACCACTGAAGTTCGATAAGAAGAGCAATGGACTAAGTCATTTCTGTTTATACGTTGAAGATTTAGATGCTGAATATGCAAGGCTTCTTAATGTTGGCTTTAAAGCATTTAAGAAAAAGAATGGAAAAGATATTTATGAAGTTGAAGGTGGTAAACTTCTGAAAATAATTGCACCTGAAGGAACAATCATTGAACTTAGAGATACAATCGAACTTTAAATATTATAAAGCAGATGGACGCGTCGAAACACGAACAGTCCATTTGCTTTTTTTATGGAAAAAATGGTAAGGAATATGTGATAAAATTAATAAAACAAAAGGCAACATAAAATCAAAATCAAATTTCAAAGGAGGCTGAGATGGTTATTTCTAGATTGAGTGAAGGACAGATCAAACTGGCATGTAACTACTCACCAGAGTTGATTGAACTTATAGAAGAAAAGAGAGTGGATATTGACTATATTAAATTATCCAAAGAGTTTGAGTTTACGAGCCAGTTTTCAAGTTCGAATGAATATAAACCCGCTCTCTTGCACTTTGTGCCTAGGGTGCCAACAGCAAAAATTCCAGAAGGATGGTCACTTCAGTCATTAAACAGAGCTATAAAGGAGTGTAAATCACCACATATCGCTTTGCATTTAAGATCAAATCCAGGCGATTTTGAAACAAATTGTAGTACGAGGACAGATTTTCTTCAATCGATTAAAGGGATGTTAGACATCAAAAAAGTACAATATGATGCAGAAGTCTTAATTGAAAACATGCCAATTACCTGTTTACCAGAAGCTCATAAAGTCTTGGCAGATCCTGATTTTATTCATGACGTGTGTGTGTTAAATGACATAGGCTTATGTTTAGATCTAGCCCATGCTCAAATTAGTGCATACTATATGGATATGACAATTGATACATACTTCGAAAAATTGCCATTAGATAATGTGAAAGAAATCCATGTAAGCCGTGCAGAGTTTAAAGAAGATAAGTATCTTGATACACATATGAATATAACAAAAGTTGAGCTGGAACTGCTCAGCTCTTTACTGGACAAATTAATGAAGTTTTCGAGACTAGACACGATTACACTGGAATATGGTGGAGAAGGACAAGGATACTTCAATCGTTCTGACAAAAAACTAATAGAAAGCCAACTGAAAATGCTGAAACAAATTGTAGGAGGATAATTAAATGAGAATATGTGGGATTGAAATAAAAAGTAAAACGGCAGTTTCAGTTATTCTTGAAGCTGAGAGTAACAATATAGATATTATTGAGGTTAAACCATCAAAATTCCAACTGGGAGAGTTCATGGATCAAGCTGCAATTCAAAACTTACATAAAGAATTAGCTGAGTTTTGTAATTCAAATAATATAACGAAAATTTACATAAAAGAGGGTGTCACAAAAGGCAAATTCTCAAGCGGATCAGCTGTTTTTAAAATTGAAGCACTGTTTCAAATGTTAGACATTGAGGTAGAATTGATCAAATCACAAAGCTTGAGTGCTTATTTCAAGAAGAACACGCCAGAACTGGATGCATCACATTTGAAGAAGTATCAGCAAATGGCATTTAATGTTGCTTACTATGGATTAAAACATAGTTCATAGATATTGATTAGAATTGCTTTTATTGATTAGGAGGAGGACTTATGCAAAACATAAAAATCGTAACTGGTCTTGATTCTGAGGAGCAAAAATATATTGGAGATAAACTATCTCAGTTTAACAAGGATTCTGCTCCATCGGATTATAAAAAACATAGAATAAATGTGGACCTTGCATTAAAGGACGAATCGGGCAACCTAGTTGGTGGTTTAATAGGCATGATCTATAGGCACTGTCTGTTTATTGATACCCTCTGGATAGATGAAAGCCTAAGGGGGTTGGGGTATGGAAAAGAGCTGGTTAAAAATGCTGAGCAAACTGCCAGAGAGAATGCGTGTGTTTTCATTCACTTGGATACCTTTAGTTTTCAAGCACCAGATTTTTACGAGCGTCTTGGATTCGAAGTCTTTGGTGTGCTGGATGAATACCCTGGTGAATTGAAGCGTTATTATATGAAGAAAATGCTGAAGTAATAACTTACATAAAAATAGAGTTGTATAGGAGAAGAACTTGAATAAAAATGAGAACTTTAAAAATAATGAAATCACTAATATAAGTATTAAAGATATGTTGGACATGTCTTATGCTTTATGGAAAGAAAATGAAGACAAGTGGTCTCCAATGGAAGCTGAACATGGTAGAACCTTTATTTTATACATGATTGAAGAAGTTGGCGAAGTGATTTCAATACTGAAGAAAAAGGGAGAAGATGAAATCATGCATTCTCCTCAAATACGTGAGCGATTTATTGAGGAAATGTGTGATGTTATGATGTATTATACGGATACACTCAATAGGTTTGGAGTATCCTCCGAAGAGTTTTCCAAAGTATATCAAAAAAAGTTCGAGAAAAATATGAAGCGAGATTATGTTCAAGATCATGCTGACAGTTAAAGATTATGCAGCTAAATCATAAAAAGTCAAAGGAGTTTGAAATGGAAGAGTGGGATATCATAGGCGTTGATCGAAACAAGACTGGAAGAATTGCAATTCGTGGACAACATCTTAATAAAGGGGATTACCACCTAGTTGTTCTCAACCTTATCATTAATTCCAATGACCAGATATTGGTGACTAGACGCAGCAAACATAAAAATGGCGCCCTCCTATGGGAATTTTGCGGAGGTGCTGTATTGGCTGGTGAAGATAGTCGGGCGGGTGCTCTTAGGGAAATGTCAGAAGAAGTGGGCATACATGTGGCATATGATGACCTAAATGGAAAAATAATAGGTCAAGCAAGTTTTGAAAAACCTCATGGCTGGCTAGCAGATATATGGTTATTCCACACAGATTACACGATAGCTGACTTAAAGCTTCAGTCAAAAGAAGTTTGTGATGCTAAATGGATGAATCGTAATGAAGTGATTGATTTGATTGAAAGTGGAGACTTTTTTAAAGGCCAAGTATTTATAGATGAAGTTTTTAGTAAAGGTATTTTGTAAACATTTAGTGTACATTTCGCTCAAATCAGTTATTTAGGAACTTCATATGCTAAAATCAATTCATAGTAATTAAGTAGGAGTTGGATTGAAAGGGCGTATAGAAATGAAATATAAAATTCAAATGTATTCAGATTTTATCTGACCATTTTGTTATCTCGGCAAAGGTATTGTCGAAAGTTTAAAAGACGAGTTTGACATTGAAATCGAACATATTGGTTTTGAGATTCACCCTGAAACTGTACCAGAGGGTGTTGATTTATCAGGTAAATTTCCAGGTGCCAATCAAATGTTGGAGAATCTTAGAACACAAGGTTCTGCATATGGACTTAAGTTTGGTGAACTTGGTTTATTGGCAAATACACATAAAGCTCTATTGGTTTCTGAGTATGCGAAGACTGTGCAAAAGGACAAAGCATATGCAGATGCAATGTTATCTGCATACTTCAGTGAGGCAAAAAATATTGGTCTAGAGAAAGTCATTATTGAAATAGCAGAATCTGTAGGTATTACTGCTAGTGAAGTTAACAAAGCATTTTCAAACCCTGAATTTGAAGCAGCACTTGAATCAAACTTAGAAACTGGACATAAGTTGAATATTAGAAGTGTACCAACCTTTATTGTTAATGGACAGCAAATGGTTGTTGGAGCTCAATCGCAGGACACATTCCGTAACATATTCAATACGCTTGCAAGTGGTGGCACAAATTTCATGTAATAAATCACATGAAACATATTTGAAACCAATTGAAACAATCGTGAAACGACTTGTATTTTCGTTTTAAAATATTAGATAAATAAAAACAACGCATGAGCTGAGACGGTAATTTCAGCAAATGCGTTGTTTTTTTAATAGTAGGAAGACTATGGGTGCTTCCTACTATTGTAATCACTTGTTTTGGAACTTATGAAAGCTTATATTATGAAGCTTTTTTCTCTGAAAGTTCTTTTTCATAATCACGCGTCATAGAGAAGATTAGTGGACTCAGTGCTAGTAAGGCAATTAAGTTAGGAATAGCCATCAGACCATTGAATGTATCTGAAAGGTTCCATACAAAACCAACTTTGTAAATAGCGCCGAAGAATACTAAACCAATCCATACAGCCTTGTAAGCATTAAGTGCCTTAACACCTGCAATGTACTCTAAACACTTTGAACCGTAGTAGTACCAGCCAAGGATAGTAGAGAATGCGAAGAAGATTAGACCAAACGATACAACCATGCCACCGAAACCAGGGAATGCCATATCAAATGCAGTCGTAGTCAGTGCAGCACCACCAAGACCATCTTTAATGCTCATTAGACCAGATACAGGATCAAGAGTAACTAGACCAGATACCAGGATAACAAGTGCAGTCATTGTACATACTACAAGTGTATCAAGGAATGAACCTAGAGAACCGATGATACCTTGACGTACAGGATCATTATTTTGTGAAGCCGCGTGAGCGATAGGAGCTGAACCAAGACCAGCTTCGTTAGAGAATACACCACGTGCAACACCAAAACGAATTACAGTACCGAATAGACCGCCACCAACAGCTTTAGCTGAGAAAGCGTTTCCGAAGATCATACCAAAAGCAGTAGGAATCATGTCAACATTCTTGAATAGAATTGCTAGAGCACCGAGTACATAAATAACTGCCATTGCAGGAACGATTTTTTCTGTAACTTTACCGATAGACTGGATACCACCTAGGATAACAAGTGCAGTTGCAACAGCAATTACAGCACCAGAGATCATTGGAGATACGCCAGTAGAGATTTCAACCGATTGAGCTACTGAGTTCGCTTGAACCATGTTACCAATACCAAACGAAGCTACAGTACCGAAGAATGCGAACGCCCAACCTAACCAAGACCAGTCGCCACCGTAACGGTCAGCCATACCAAGCTTGATGTAGTACATTGGACCACCAGATTTTTCACCTAGTTCGTTCGTAGTACGGTATTTGATTGCTAGAAGTGCTTCACCGTATTTTGTTGCGCCACCAAATGCTGCAGTGACCCACATCCAGAATACAGCACCAGGTCCACCGGCTGCGATTGCACCAGCAACACCGGCAATGTTACCAGTACCGATTGTAGCTGCAAGAGATGTCATCAGTGCCTGGAATGGCGTGATGTCACCTTCACCTACGTGATCCTTTGAGAATAGAAGTTTGAATGCGAATCCAAGCTTTCTAAACTGAACTACTCGAGTACCAAGTGTTAAAACGATACCTGTACCCACTAGGAAGACGATCATGATGCCTCCCCAGGCAAAACTATTAATTTGACTGATAATTGCGTTTAATGCGTCCAAATATAAAACCCCCTTTTGATTTTTAACTTGAATACTTCTCTAAGCACTCAAGCTTTAGTCGCATAATACATAATCAAGTATAAAGGGGGCGTTTCAAACGGTTTCAAATTGTTACATATTTTATTTTAAAAAGTCTGATAATTATTGAAATTCTATCGAATCAATACAAATATGCGATAATCCCTCCAGAAATTTCCTAATATTCACCTTTCCGTGTACATCATCGTTTCTTCTGATACCATCCATTTCAACGCGAACTTCTCTAAAAGAATAGAGGACATGTGCGTAATCTTGGAAAGTTGGATTGCTATAATCTTCTATCCCCATATAAGCAAGGTTGTTTAGAGCCACGGCTGCAGTTCTTCTAATCCTTTGCTCAAAGGACTTAGGCTGGTCGCTAAAACGATTGAAGAATTTCTTAAGTGACATCTCGTTAAGTGCGTTGGGGTTATCGATCAGCCAACTTACGGCAGTTATAATTGCATCTGCTCCACTTTCACCAACAATACCAAGAACCTTAAGTGTTGTTAGTACATAGTCTTCATTGGCATTGTCATCTTCTATAGAACTTGATGCCGTAGACGACGTATCGTCCTCACCTAAAGAAAACATAGATCTAATCTGACCGAGTTTTCGTTTGGATTCAATACTTTCTTTAACGCTTTCAATGACGGATCGGACTTCCACGGCATTAATGGGTTTTTGTACGAAAAACTTTATACCAGCTTCATAAGCTCTACCAATCATGTCTTTTGCAGAAACTTGTGAGATCATAATTGCTGCGACGTCGTCACTCATTTGCTGAATAAGAGAAATACCATCTAGGGAAGGTATGAATAAGTCTACAAGTGCAATATCTGGTTTCATTAGGTTTATATCTTCCAGGGCAACTTTACCGTCCATGGCTTCACCAATAACAGTGCCTAGATTACAATCAGAAATTATCTTCTTTAATATAAGGATTATATTGGGGTCATCTTCTACAATATAGAATCTCATTTGGTCACCTCTATGTTTTCTTTCGGAATGGATATGTCAAATGTTGTACGTCTACCTGGCATGGATTCAACTTTAATAGTACCTTCAAGAATTTCTTCAACGTACCTATATACAATGGAAAGTCCGAGCCCTCTGTTAATGTGTCCTGTTTGATAATTGATTTTCGTAGAAAATCCAGGCGTCTGAATGATAGGGAGATTAATTGGATCAATACCCGGGCCATCATCAGAGATTTGAAATCTATGGTTATGACCTTCAACCCAGTGGGAGAGTCGAACCGTTACTGGTGACTCTAGCCCTTCAGCTGCATCTAGTGAATTGTTGATTAAGTTTCTGAAAATGGACATCAGCTGAAAGTGGTTGATGGTATCAAAATCTGATCCGCCTTGTATAACAAGTCGTACATTCGCTTTCTTTTTCGAAACCTCTGCTTTCATTTGTTCTTCTAATATAGATAAAACAGATTGAAAGGTCATGGTCTGGTTTTGATACTTGTTTTCCATGAGGTCGTTTACACCACGAATAACAAGCTCATATTCCTTTTTAATTTCATGAACTGCGCCTGCAATTGTTACTGCATCAGAGGCCCAATTGTCCTGATTGCGAACGTCGCGAATATCTTCAAAGTGTTTATAAGCGTTGGTCATAACATTTTCAATACGTTCCATGTTGTTTTCCATCCAGAATATTTCAGTTCTTAGGAATGAGTTTAACCAAAGGAGACGTCGGTATCTATCTTCATGTTCTTCTTTTAAAAGTAGAATTTTTTGATACCTGAGCACGATCAAACTAATCATAACAATGGTTGACCGTATCACAGCCACAAAGAGTAAGGTGGTCAATATATCACTGTAAAAGGTTTGACCAAACCATGCAACACGAATGAGGATTTCCATTAAGTTTGTAGAAAAGTCACAGACAATTGCGATGATAAAAAATAGATCAAAAGCATAATACTTGTAACGTTGAGCAGTAAGGTGCATAAAAACACCGTATCCTATATAGAAGAATATCTCAGGAATATAGCCAATCATCACAGCAGACGTAAAATCGTCAAAGCTTGCCAGCACGATCAAACGCCAGATAAAGGTTGATGTTCCTGCAGCAATACCAATGGTTGTGCCTGTAATGTCTTCGTTAGTATATATAAAAATTGCCATGGCGATCGCGCCACAGCTGACCCTGAAGTCTGGAATGAGTAAATCTAAATAAAGCTGCGAAAATAGGGCAATAAGCATTGCGCCAACAAATATTCTGTTTCTTTTAGTCATAATAACCTCCAAGTTATACTGGCATTAGTATAGCAGAATCTAAACATAGAGCCAATATTTGATGAAAATATGTACTTGTTTGTATTTATACAGATTGTATTATTATAGAAAAGGGTAAATAGTAATTAATATACTTTTGATTTCTACAGCTCTTAATGGTGGCCGCTTATGAAAGTAAAACTCAAACTACAACTTATTATACTACCCATGATTATTATACCTGTTATTGCAACTGCGTATATTTTTGTCATGAATACATCCACCAGTATACGTACCCTTCATACTGAAAATATGAATAGAAATCTAGAGATCATTATGAATCACTTGGAGCAAGAGAATTCAATTATAGAAAGACTGGGTGCATCAAATACACAGTTTTATGAAAAGAATGCACAGAGCCATTCAAGAAACTTTATACTGGATCTAAAACTAGACAACGGTGTTATTCAAATATATGACGGCAGAACGATGGAGATCTCGAATTTTGATAATACTTTTAGTAGAGACTATTATGTTTCGATGTATGACACATTGGTCCAATCCATTGGAAATAGCAGTGGACCTGTACAGTCAGAAGTTGATGTCGAATCAGGTCGGTATTCCGTTTATTATCAGTATTTTGAACCTTGGGATTGGGTGGTACTCATCCATATGGACGATGACATAATTTATCAGTCTATCAAGACATCAATCCTTCAGATCTTGTTGGTGGTGGCCTTTCTAGTGCTACTCATAGGATTCTTTATATATATACTAACTGCAAAACTCACATCGCCTATTGATGAACTTATGGTAGCGGTAGAGTCAATTGGGAAAGGTGAGTTTCATCAAAATATAAGAATTGAAACGCAGGATGAGTTTAAAGAACTTGCTGATGCGTTTAATATAATGTCCGTAAAGCTACAAAGCAGTTTTGACGATATGAATCAAATGACAGATGAACTTATGTTAATGAATGCAGAGCTTGAGCATAGGGTTGAGGACAGAACCAAAGAATTAAAAGAAACGAATGATGAGTTGGAGTTTTCAATTCATCAGTTAAAGGCAACCCAAGATGATCTGGTTGAATCCAAAAAAATAGCGGCACTGGGTTCATTGGTTTCGGGTATTTCTCATGAACTAAATACACCAATAGGTATTGGAATTACAACAGCTTCTTATATTTCGCTTCAAATTCAATCATTAATTGATCAGTACTCAAAAGGAGAACTAAAAAGGAAAGCTTTTGAGTCAGAACTGCTAAGCATCAAAAACTCATCCACCCTAATATTAGACAATTTGAATAAAGCATCCAATATGGTGAATAGCTTCAAACTGATTGCTGTTGACCAAGGTCGTGAGGAAATCAGAGAATTTGAACTTGTTCACAGTATTGAAAGTCTAGTCCAGAATGTAAATGTATTGCTTAGAAAAGGAAAACATAAAATTGAAGTTCGATATGATGGTGCAGTGGAAATGTATAGTTACCCAGGTGCTATTTCACAGGTGATTACACACTTTATTATGAATTCACTTGAACATGGTTTTCCTGAGTCAATGAATGGTGAAATTGATATTCACATAGTTAAAAAAGGAAAGAATGTAGTCATTGAGTACTCTGACAATGGTGTGGGGATTGGTGACCATCTAGTTGACCGTGTTTTTGAACCATTTTATACAAGTAAATTGGGAAAAGGATCGAGTGGTTTGGGCTTAAATATTGTTTATAATCTTGTCACAGGAATTCTTAGAGGTAAAGTGTCAGCTAGTACACTTAAAAAAGGCATGAAATTTACGGTTGTTTTGCCTACCATTGTAAAGGGTGATGATTAATGAGAAGATACTTAACATTCATAGCCTTAGTGATGTCTGTTTTATTGCTTCTAATAGCAAGTGGATGTGGGACTGATAATGTGTCTACATCTAATAATATGGATGAAATTCATTCTGAAACTGAACCAGAAAGTATTGTTTCAACACTGGACCTGACAGATTCAGAGCAAAATTACATTAGCAAACTTAAGGAGCGCGGTGTTCTCAAGGCTGCAATAAGAGAAGTTGCTTCTGTATACCGTGAAGAAAATGGTTTTGGAATCGGATTCAACTACAGCGCAATTAGAGGATTTACTGATGATATAGGTATAGATCTCGAACTACAAATTGTAGATAGTATAGAAGCGTATTTTCGAAAAAATGGTCTTTTCAAAGAGAGTGTAAAATCAAATGATGATTTGGTATATAACCCAGACTTGTTTGAAGAGGTAGATGTTTATACAGACATGTTAACCCAATTGCCGTGGCGAGAAAAACTAATGGACTTTATTGGATTTATTCCAATACGTGAGCTTTCTATTTATAGGTCGGATCAAAAGATAAGTTCTGTATATGACCTAAATAATAAAACCATTGCAGTTCAATCTGCTTCATCTTATACAAATACGTTTGAAGATGTTGAGAAACAATATGGTCTAAACTTTAATTATTATTATACGGACACAATTCAGGAGTCCTTGAATGCAGTGAACGATGGATTTGCTGATATAACAATAATGGACAGCAATCGTGCATTTATGGAAGCAAAACAGTATCCTGATTTGGAAATTGGAATACCGCTTTCAGATGTTAAATTTGTAGGGTGGGCAGTTTCAAGAGAGAATAATGCATTAAAATCAATTCTTGAAAAATATTTAAATGCGCTCATAGACAGCGGTGAAATTAATGAGTTATGGTTGATAGATTATGATATTAGTTTCTATGAATACTACAAGCTTATTTTAAAGGATGCAGGCATACTAGAAACAATGAATCTGTCTTTAGAAGAAGAACTTTATTTAAATGTAATAAGAGAATCTGGGCAACTGAATGTTGCAATGCAAGAGAATGTTGTCGGATATGCACCCGGTGCTGAAGAACAGTCGGGTTATAACTATTTGTTGGCTAGAGACTTGGCGAATTTAATTGGTGTAAAGTTGGAAATTACAACAGTTGACCATTTTACGAAATATTTTTGGTTAGGTGGTGAAACACCAGATCAAATTAAAGAAGATCCAGGCTTTACTTATATACCAGATTTAATGAATACCGTGGACATCTATTGTGATAATCTAACCCACTTAGAATGGAGAAAAAGAATATTTAATCAAATTGAAGCAGTCCCAGTGAGTACAGTGATTGTTCAAAAAGTGGGTTCTGGAATTAGTGAAATAAAAGACTTGGATGGCCTTACAATTGCACTAAATAGAGATACTTCATACGAGGGCGTTCTTAGTGATCTTATAACAACTTATGATTTAAATATAGAAATTATGGAAGTGTTATCAGATGCCGCTGGCTATGAAGCCGTTCAAAATGGCATTGCTGACATAACCATTATAGATAGTGATATAGGATTTTTATTTCTAAAACAATATGAAGATCTTGAAATTGTACTTCAAGCTTCAGAATCGGCATATATTGGTTGGGCAGTTAAGAAAGAAGATGAGATTTTAGCTTCGATTGTCACAAAATATATTGAAAGTATGAAGCAAAATGGTATGTTTGATCTGTACTGGGAAAGGACCTATGGTGTTTCTTATCCAGAATATATGAGACTCTTAATAGACTAGATCATACTTATGAAAAGCCAATTCGTTTGGCTTTTTCTTTTTGTGTAAGTAGCATTTGCTACATGCTTGTTTGTCTTGATTAAAATATTTCGTGTTGAAAAAAGGAGAACTAGACCTGTTGCAAGAAATACTAATAAAGTAAGCCAAACACCAACGGAGGGGATGCACTATGACAGTGTTTGAATTTGATTATTTTCCAGTAATCGAAACAGATAGATTGCTTATGAGAGAGTTAGAGTTAAAAGATATAGGAGCCTTGTATAAAATATTTTCCTCTGAACATGTTATGGAGTATTATGGTATGTTTCCTCTTGAGGAATACCACCAAGTTGAAAGGCTTGTCTTAACATTCAAAAATGGATTTGATGAAAAACGATCTATCCGCTGGGGTATCACATTGAAGGAGACAGGGGAACTGATTGGAACTTGTGGCTTTCATAACATGCAACTGAGAAATTCCCGTGCTGAAATCGGATATGAAATTGCTGAAGAAGAGTGGAATAAGGGCTATGTTACTGAGGCCATTAAAGCCATGATTGAGTTTGGTTTTGGTGTCATGGCACTTAACCGAATAGAAGCGCTTGTTTATCCTGACAACATTGCTTCGAATAGGGCACTTGAAAAAATCGGATTTAAAGAGGAAGGACTCTTGAGAGAGTACGCCTTCTTCAGAGAGCAGTTTCAAGACTTGTTGATGCATTCGATTCTAAAAAATGAGTTTATCAACCTTATTATTCAATAAGTAATCCTCAGTTGATCTAGCCGGACATAGATCAACTGAGGATTTTTAAATAAGAAAGTTAAACACCATCATTGGCTAGGTGATTTATTTTTTGACTCTTAGAGTATAGAATCTGAGCTACAATATATACGGCAATGAGTGCAACGAATATAAGTGCGTTTGATAATAAAAGAATGGCCAGTAAACTTACCGAAAGAAGGACCGCGCCAATTTTATACATAAGGCTATCGATTATTTTGTATGCTGCAATCAACCCTATTAGGGCATTAGCTAGGAAAAATCCATTGGCAATAGAAACGATGATTTCAATATCTATAAGTTCGAAATAAGTTAATGTAAGGACCGTAGCATGTGAAATGATAAAGTAAATAACCCCATAAACAGGTATATCGTTTGAATTCTTTCCAGAAAGCAGTTTATGAAAATGCCCTTCACTTGCTAACGCATTCACAAGTCTTGCAAGAGCCCCAACAATCAGTAGATAAGTACAAACACATAAACCAGTTACGAGAAGAGCTAAAATTAAAATAGATTGCCCACCAAATGTAGGGACTAAAATGTTAACAAGCGATAATTCGTTTGTGTATGAGAAGGTTTGTATGGCGAGTGCGACAACTAGGTATATTATTGTAATAATCACTAGACTTATAGCAGTGGCCTTGGGTATTGTCTTCTTTAAATCTTTCACTTGTTCTGAGTAGTTCCCTACAATCTCCCAACCTATGATTGCCCAGAAAAGAATCAATACTACCCTCCCAAGTTCGATCGGATTGGTTTCGGTTAAGGGGGTAATAATGATAGGTTGCTGAACGAGTATGACAATGGAACTCAATAGTAATATGATGGCTATTGCTGTGGAAAGTATAAAACTTAATGTACTTATAAACTTGAGGTCCTTTAATAGAAGCACAAAACATAGTACAACAAGCAGTATGGCAATTATAGCAGTGGGGATATTCTCAAAAGGTTTTAGCATGACCAAATAATCAGATGCTGTTAACATAACTGCTGACGGGCCAAATGAAACGGCAGAAATCATGAGTAATGATGCATACAGCTTAAGTTTTTTACCAATTGATTTCTCAATGGCTATAGTCATACCGCCATCACCAGGATACAAGACTGAGAGTTTTGAGAAGATCAGTGCAAAGATTGCACCAAGTCCCATAATTGTTATCCAAGCCCATATTGTTGAAGGGCCTAATTTGCCGTAAGCAAGGGGTGGTAAAAGTATGATGCCGCTTCCTAGTATGGGACCTATCATTAGCCCGCTGAGTAATAGGGGGCCTATTTTTTTGTTCATTTTGTTTCCTCCAGTCTTCATTGAATGTCTCTTAAGTCTATGATAGTGTATGATTAGCCATTAGTCTAATTGAAAGTGATGAAGTTAACCATCAGTAGAAATGATGGATGATTAAGTGACCATAGAGGGAGCTATTGTATGGATATTAGAAATTTTATAACTTTTAATACAGTTGTAGAAGCTGAAGGATTTACCAAAGCGGCCAACAGGCTCAATTATGCACAATCCACGGTAACACTTCATATTAAAGAACTGGAGAAACACTATCAGGAACCTTTGTTTGAACGTATGGGCAAAAAAATATTTCTAACCGATTTTGGCAAGGTTTTATATGAGCACACCAGCAAACTTGTTGATGATTATGAGAAAATCATGGATATCAAGAAAAGTGGTGAAGTTAGAAAAGTCCTTCGTGTTGGTTTATATGAGTCATTGCTTAAATATAGGATGTATGATGCCATTCATGAGTTTAAAATAATGTATCCTGAAGTGGACATGATCATACAGCATGGTACATGTAAGTCACTCAGAAAATTGGTTAGACAAGGTGAACTGGATTTAACCTTTCAAATTGAAGACGATAGGGATTTTCCCGATTTTATCGTGACAAGATTGTGTGAAGAAAAATTCAGTCTGATATTTCCAAAAGGATCAGGCACAGAAGTGATGCATAAAAACAATCAAACTGTCTATTTGACAGAAAAAGAGTGTTCTTATCGAATGATGTTCGAAGACTACTTAAATGGACATGGTGTTGTAAAACAACATATTATGGAGACCGGTTCAGTTGACATGATCAAACAATACGTTTCGTTTGGATTGGGATATTCAATGGTACCGAGCGTGACTTTGAACACTTCTGAACAAGAGAGCAATTTAGAAGTGATGCCATTTAATAATGCTGTACCTATGTACACCCAGCTTGTGTATCATAAAGAGAAAAATGTATTTGATGCAATGCAAGGATTTATTGATTTGGTCCTAAAACATTCTGAAAAATGGTAATCAAAAGACTTTGATCATGTTAATGCGTATGAATTGGTCTATAAATATGGTAGAATATAACTAAGATGTATAGGTTTAAATTTAAAAACGAGGGGGAATAAATATATGATTTATGAGTTGAATCCGTCTCAGTTTGAAAGTATTGCTCATTTACTAAATGGTGATCGAATTAATCTAGAAGTCAAAGCCGTAGTAGAAGGTTATAATCCAGGCTGGGTATTTGTTGATAACGTAATGACTCCAAGTACTGCAATGGTTTGGTCTAGAGGTATTAAAGGGTTTTATTTCCTAGGAGATACCAATAGCCTTGAATTTAACAATTCTCTAAATACTTATATCAAATACATAATCACACCAAGAGCAAAAAAACTCGACTTAGACAGTTTTGAATTTAGCGGAACAAGCCTTGAATGGGACAAAAAATTAGCTCAAATATTTAAGGACAGAGATCTTCAAGTATCAAAGCAGTTTGTTTACAAAAGACCTCAAAAATCCAAACATGCAGGTGTCGCAGTTGAACTCGATGATTCTTTTTCAATTAGAAAAGTAGATGGAAATCTATTAAAAGAATCTGAATATAACCTTGACCTAGTAAAGTCTAATGTACTTGAATGGTGGGGAAATGTTGGGGACTTCAGCAAACATGGAATTGGTTTCTGTATAATGCATGAAAAACAAGCTGTGTGTTCCTGTACTGCAAGCTCTTATGATGGACATGAAATACAATCACATATCGTAACAAAAGAAGCGTATAGAAAAAAAGGACTCGCAACTATTGCTGTTGAAGAGTTTGTTAAAGAAAGCCATACGCGACATTTGGATTTGTATTGGGACTGTATGGAGAAAAACAAAGGTTCTCGTGTATTAGCTGAAAAATTAGGATACAAGAAATCATATGAATACAATTTGTATGAGTTTACACTTTAAGTTCACAACACTAAGAACTATATTTTAAAGATTTAAAGTAAGCCCTCATTTTACAGTGAGGGCTTTTTTATTGATTTACCTCTTATATACGAGGTATATAATAATATGTGGTTATATAAAAATCATTAAAAAAGTCATATTGAAGCGATTGAAGGGAGTTAAAAATGTACGATTATTTAGGGAAAAAAGTAGAGATTATAATGGACAGACCTTTAGGATCAAAACATCCTGAGCACGAGTTATACTATCCCTTAAATTATGGTTACATCGAGAATACGACAGCAGGAGACGGTGAAGAAATTGATGCCTATATTATTGGTGAGTTCGATCCGCTAGAAATATACAATGGCATAGTAGTTGCAATTATTACACGTGAAGATGATGTAGAGTATAAGCTGGTTGTTTGTGATAGGATAGGCCGCTATTCTAAAGAACAGATCCAATCGCTCACAGAGTTTCAAGAAAGGTTCTTTAAGTCACAAGTTATTATGTTATAATAGGGAGACGTTAAATAAATTTTAACGATTTAAATGAACAGTGGAATGAAGTGAGAAAAAGAAGAGGTTTAAGATGAGTAAAAAATCGAAAAAGAAAAAAATGAAGGCCAAATCAGCAACTGGAATTATTGAAGGGAAGTCATTAATAATTCATTCTGCTGGAAAGAGAAGCAAACATGAAAACGAAGTAAGAACAGGGACTGGCAGTCATAAAAGTAAAAAAAAGTACGATCGAAAGAATAAAAACAATCAGCAACTGAGAAAGACCTTTAAAGAATATGGTCAATCAGGTGCTGATTTTTTTATTGCATCTTAATTCACGCATATTATAAGATTTAGTAATAATTATTTTTAATCGTCTATTATAATGACCAATCGCGCAATATATGGTATCATACCGTTAGGAGGTGCGTTATGTCTAAAAAAATGGATGCTTTAGTAAAAAAATATGCGAAACCTGGTCTTTGGTTGGAAAAAGTTGATATGCCAGTGGTGGGTGAGCAAGATGTACTTATAAAAATGAAGAAAACTGCTATTTGTGGTACTGACCTACACATCTACAACTGGGATGAATGGTCACAAAACACAATTCCAGTGCCAATGACTATTGGTCACGAATTTGTTGGTGAGATCGTTGAAATTGGTCCTGGCGTTAAAGATTTTAATGTTGGCGACTTGGTTTCAGGTGAAGGCCATATCGTTTGCGGTCACTGCCGTAACTGTTTAGCAGGTAGAAGACACCTTTGTAAAAACACAATGGGTGTTGGCGTAAACAGAACTGGAATCTTTGCAGAGTATGCTTCAATTCCAATGCAAAATGTATGGTTATGTGATCCGTCTATTCCAGAAGACGTTCTAAGTATTATGGATCCAATGGGTAATGCTGTTCACACTGCATTGTCTTATGACCTACTAGGAGAAGACGTTCTAATTACAGGTGCTGGCCCAATTGGAATCATGGCAGCAGCTATTGCTAAACATGCTGGTGCACGTATGATCGTAGTTACTGACGTTAATGATTACCGTCTTGATCTAGCTAAAAAAATGGGTGCAACACGTGTTGTTAATCCAATGAATGAGAAACTTGAAGACGTTATGCAAGAATTAGGCATGAAAGAAGGTTTCGATGTTGGTCTAGAAATGTCCGGCAATGCTTCAGCATTTGGTGACATGGTCAATAACATGTTCCATGGTGGAAAAATTGCTATGCTTGGTATTCAAGGTCCGGATACACCGGTTGATTGGAACAAAATTGTTTTCAATGGTCTATTCATCAAAGGTATCTATGGCCGTGAAATGTTCGAAACATGGTACAAGATGACAGCGATGCTTCAATCTGGTCTTGATGTTTCTGAAGTGATTACACACAGAATGCACTATACTAAGTTTATTGAAGGATTCGAAATCATGAAAAGTGGTCAGTCAGGCAAAGTTATTCTTGAGTGGGACTAATTGATTTTAAATAAGTAAATATATTGAAAGCGTTAGTCGAATTTCGTCGATTAACGCTTTTTTTTCGTTATTCGGGGTAAGTATAAATTGTTAATCATCACTGGGTTGATGGGGGTGATGAATTGGGATTTTTCGAAATGTTGGATGCAAGGTCATTATCAATTGTAAGTGTTGTAATTCGACTGAATATGATCGTTTTGTTTGCACTTGTTACGTCGAGTCATAAACAGCGGTACATGAATTACTTCACAGGCGGACTCACTGGAACGGCCCTTGGGTTCTTATTGTTGAGCGCACGTGGTATTCTGGGTAGCTTTTATACTGTAATGGTAGCCAATACACTAATTTTATTAGGAGCAATACTCTTTGTATTGGGGATTGGAATTCTTGTTAAACAAGAGATAAAAATGAATATAGTAATTGCTCAATTATTGATTCATACCCTTTTGTTTTTATATTTTACTTACGTATATTCCAGTATAATGGCACGAATTATGATTATCTCAGTTGAGTTGTCTGTAGTGTATGGATATGCAAGTTGGATGTTTTTCAGAGACAATGTAAAAAGGCCTCATAGTGTTAGGCTATTTGTAGGTCTAATTTACATGTTCAACTCTTTGTACTATGTATTAAGAGTTTATTTCACCCTTAAAGACGGTCCACAAGGAGACCTATTTACGGATGTATATTTCCTGAGCCTGACACTCATCGCAACAATCATATTTATGGTTAGTCGTTCTATTGGGGTATTGTTGTGCGTAATGATTGACTATGATGAACGCCTTGAACAAGCAAATAAAGTGTTATCAGAGCTTTCGACAACAGATCATCTAACAAATATTAAGAATCTAAGGTCACTCATGCGTGTGCTTGAAAGAGAGCTTGAACGTGTGAAGCGTTATGACCGAATATTTTCAATTGCCATGATCGATATAGATCATTTTAAATTAGTGAATGATAAGTATGGGCACACGATTGGTGATGAGGTGCTCATTGGTTTGGCAAAGACATTTAAAGATGAACTTCGGAAAGTGGATATAATAGGCCGATATGGTGGAGAAGAATTTTTACTTATTTTGCCTGAATCTACATGTCGGGAAAGTGCAAATCTATTGGTTCGAATAGCTGAAAAAGTCAAAGCACATACATGGTGTGTAGAAGATCTAGAAATCACATATAGTGCAGGTGTATTTGAAGTAAATAGCAGCAACTGTCATGCTACGATAAAAGAACTGGTACAACAAGCAGATGAGTTGATGTACACTGCAAAAAGAAATGGTAGAGACCGTGTAGAACATATGTGTCAAGGTCACGATGCGTTTCAATAAATATACAGATTTGAATGCAAATTAGTAACAGTTAATAGAATTAGAAGGCAATGTCAGATTGTGTTTAGATATTGGCAGAATTCATTTACAGGACCGTATTGATCCGAATTTTGATGGTATCAAGTTTGTCAAAAAGTATGCTGAATACACTGAGCTGGTTCACTTATGGAATGTAAAAGTAGAGGAGAATGTCTCTAATAGCCATTTTCCAGCCTTGCCAACACTATTAGAAGAAGACGGTTGGGCAAATGTAGAGCTCTATATTAGGGCTGTAAACAAAACAAACAAGTCATATAAGGTATTGTTTGAACATAAATCACACCTTATTAGTGATGATGAATTACATGGATGTTATGAGTGGGTTTCGAAACTCATTACTTAAGTAGCTGAAGTTTTATATTTAATATAGTTCTAAGTCTATAGTTGGAGTGCGATCTGTTAAAGATTGCACTCCATTTTCTATTTGACGGGTTAAACATCATGGTGTATAGTAAAAACATAAACTAGTAAACAAGTTACTAGATTGAATAGGAAGTGGTCCAATGTCAGTAAGATTAGGTGTTTTGGGACTTATAAGTCAAAAACCAAGACATGGGTACGACCTTCACCATTCCTTCACTGCTTTAGTAGGTGGACAGGAAAACTGGGAGGTAAAAAAGGCGCAAATCTATACAACCATTACAAGACTAAAGAAAAACAATCTTATAGAAGAGCTTTCAACTGAAAAGGATGGTGGTCCCGAGAAAACCATTTTTGCTATCACCGAAAGTGGAATAGGGGTGCTCGAAAAGTGGTTAAGTGAACCCACACCTTCTGAACACCAACGAGACGAGTTCTACCTAAAACTTATGATTGCACTGTCTACATCTTATGTAGACCCTTACAAACTCCTTTATAAACAAAGAGACAGCTTATATAAGGAACTCCATAGAATTAATGTAGAAAAAATTAAGAAGAACAGAGACAGTGAGTTGGCTCTACTCTTGTTAATGGAACAGGCTAGTATGAGAATAGAAGCAGATTTAAGATGGCTTGATATGGTGGAAGGACGACTTGACGAAATTAGGGAACAACCACTACCGCAACCTGAAGTCAAACATAGAGGAAGACCGCTACAAAACAATCAGTAGGGAGGGACTAAGATGAGTCAAATAAAACTACAAAATCTTACAAAAACATATGGTCAAGGTGGAAGCGAAATTCATGCACTGAGTGAAATAAATCTTGAAATAAGAAACAGTGAGTTTGTAGCGATAATGGGTCCAAGTGGGTGTGGCAAATCGACTTTGTTGCATTTGATTGGAGCGCTCCATCAGCCAAGCTCTGGAGATATACTCTTAAATAACAAAGCACTTGAAGGGTTATCAGACGAGGAATTGACGAGAATTAGAAGACAAGATATCGGTTTCATATTCCAATTTTTTAATCTTATTCCGATCTTAAATGCCTTAGAAAATGTAGCGCTTCCGCTGATACTTGATGGTATGAAAACAGAGGACGCACATAAAAAAGCGCAAACCTGGCTAGAAAAAGTAGGTCTAGGAAATAGAATGACACATACACCGAATCAGTTGTCAGGAGGACAACAACAACGTGTGGCTATAGCAAGAGCACTGTCACATGACCCAGAGTTTATTCTTGCGGATGAACCCACTGGAAATCTAGATTCTAAATCCGCAGACGAAATTGCTCAGCTGCTTAGGGAAATATCGGAGGATTTAGGTAAAACTATAATTATGGTCACACATGACCCTAGAATGTCATCATTCGCCAATAGGATTGTTCATTTGAAGGATGGCAAAATAGTGAATGACAATAAACTGATATAGAGAAGAGGTGTTCCAATGACATTTAAATTGGCTCTAAAGTACCTAAATGGTCGCAAAACCAGAACAATATTAACAACCTTATCCATTGTCTTTGGTGTAATGATTATTTTTGGTCTAAATGGTCTTATTCCAGCACTTAGCTCAGCCTTTGATCAAAGTTTAAATGAGTCTGTACACCAAGTAGATATACTGCTCACCCATGAACTAGGTATTGTTTTTGACAATAAGGAACTTGATAAGTTAAGAGATCAAGTAGATATTAAAGTCGTATCTCCTGTTTTAGAAAGAACACTTTCCTTAGGTGAGACCCATAAAATTCAGACCCTTGAGGGGGATTTTGTCAATAAACTCATCATTAATGGGTGGGATCCAGAGACGTCAAAAGAGGCACTTCCTCTCAATTTAGACTCAGGAAGATGGATCACATCTCAAGATAAAAATGTTTTACTTGCACGGGTATCCTTCTTAGAAAAAGTGGGACTGGGTATCGGAGATAGTTTAACTTTACCTTCATCAAATGGGACGGTTGAGTACGAAATCATTGGCATGTTACCCAAAGCCCCTGCACTCGGAAAAGAAGAAGTATATATGCCACTTAGTGAAGCGCAGAAGATATTTAACTTAGAGGGAAAAGTGAGTGCTGCAATAGCTCAGTTTGATGAATCTGTGATAAATGAAGACCAGAGACGCAAAGAAATTAAGTCTTTATTTGATGAAGGGTACGCCTTCGGTGCAATAGATGCTGGTGGCAATGAATGGACAGCAATTATTGAAATGGGTAATATGATTTTCACCACTTTTGGTGTCATTGCTCTTTCAATGGGTGGTTTTATAATGTACAACACATTTAAAGTGTCAATTGCAGAACGTACCAAAGATATTGGCACACTTCGAACAATAGGAGCTCGAAAATCGGACATCATGAAAATTATCCTATTTGAAGGCCTGATCCAGGGAATTATTGGCACATTAATTGGTATTGTAAGTGGTTACCTATTATTGTTGTTTATCATCCCAATTATTCAACCCTTATGGCGTTCGCTCTTTAACGTTGAACTGGGTAACCCGGAGTTTAGTCCCATAATAATTATTTTATCTATACTCCTGGGCATAGGAATCCCAGTTCTCAGTATTATAATTCCAGCTAAAAAGGCCATGCAGGTAGATCCCTTAGAAGCACTGCGCCCAATGACACCTGAAACCCATTTGTCAGCGGGCAAAACTAAACTATACATTGGTCGTATACTGGTGATAGTGTCCGGTATAGCCATGTTCATAAGCCAACCCTATGTAAAATTGTTGGGGGCTATTTCACTATTTGCTGGATTGATTGTGCTCTGTCCTTTCTTGATTAAACCAGTCATACACCTATTTTCGAAATTAAGTGGACAAAGCCAAAACCACATTTTTAAAATTGCTAAGGAGAATACAGAAAGAAATTCTATACGTTCAGCAAATACTGCAATTACAATGCTTGTGAGTATTGCACTTATTATTGCCATAACAGGTATGGCTTCTACATTCACCTATGGACTTTTAGGGTACATGGAAAAGAGTATGAGTTCAGACTATTTGGTAATACAAGATGCAATGATCCTTGGAAGTGATGGCAGTGTGGGTGCCGGGGATGATTTGTTACAAAAAATATTGAATATAGATGGCGTTAATGAGCTGACTGCATTAAGACAAAGTGATGCAAAGTCAGGGAGCTTACCTCTGAGCATGATTGGTATTGATGTTGAGAGCTACAGAAGTGTATCTGGCCTTACATTTATAGAAGGAGTAGAAGAAGACGCTTATGAAGCCTTAAAACAAGGTAAAAACATCATTATTAATGGTGCTTTAGCCACGCAGTCGGGATTAAAAGTGGGTGATGTACTCCCTCTAACAACCTTGAATGGAAGCGTAGAGTATGTCATCGCTGGAATAGGACTGGATTATTTAAATTCTAAATCTGCAACAGCCTATATAAGCCATGAAAATATAGAGCAAGACTATAATGCAGTTAACAACGCACTCTTCATGGTGAATCGTGAAGTCGGCGCAGACGCCAAATCTGTAGAAATGGAACTTATAAACATTATGGAGAACTATCCAACCTTTACCGTGCTGTCTTATGAGATCTGGCAAGAGTTCCAAGTTGAAGGAAATGCAACCCGTAACAAGTTTATGTATTTCCTAACTGCTTTGCTGGCTATTCCTTCATTAATTGCCTTAATGAATACACTAAGCATGAGTGTTATTGAAAGAACACGCGAGATAGGCATGTTAAGAGCTGTAGGTATGACCATCAAAAAACTCAAAAAAATGATACTCATTGAGAGTCTAATGATTTCGTTTTTAGGCGTTGTTTTGGGAATTGCCTCAGGAATCATGCTTGGGTACGCTTTTGTTGAGTTAATGAATATTTCTGGATTTGTGCTTGAGTATTACTTCCCTTATAATGGAATTGTTATTTCAGTAATCGTAGGTTTGGTATTTGGTACACTTGCCGCTTTATCTCCAATTAATAGAGCGTCAAAACTTGATATTGTTGAAGCGATCAAGTATGAATAATCTTTATAATTGTTAATATTGGAAAATTTTATAGAAGTGAACCGCTGACCGACTGCAATTGCAGTCGGTTTTATTTTTGATATAAATCTGATTGTGTAATCTTAAGGGCTGAAGGAGACAAGGGATGAATAAGTGCTTCTGATTTTGGTATCTAATTAGAATGAAAACGGAGTAAACATTAGGAGGTTTGCTATGAATTTGCCTAATTACAAAATACTGGTAGTGGATGACACTGAAGAAAATATAGATATTCTAGTGGAGTCGTTATCACCTGAATATGAACTACGTGTAGCAACAAATGGCCACCGTGCATTAAATGTCATTGCTCTAGAAAAACCGGATCTGATCCTGTTAGATGTGATGATGCCAGAAATGGACGGTTATGAGTTGTGTGAAAAATTAAAGGGGGACCCACATACTGCGGATATACCAATAATTTTTATAACCGCTTTGTCAGAAACAAGGGAAGAAGCCAAAGGTTTAAGCCTGGGTGCAGTAGATTATATTGTTAAGCCCTTTAATATTGAACTTGTTAAAGCGCGCGTTAAAAACCATATTCTTTTAAGTGCTCATAACAGTGAACTTGAGAGACTTGTTAATCTGAGAACCAGTGAACTTGAAGTCACCCAAGACGTTACAATTAAGAGTATGGCAATTCTTGCTGAATACCGTGACAATGAAACAGGCAAACATATTCAAAGAACACAGAAATACACTAAGTTACTGGCAAATTACTTAAAAGATATCCCAAACTATAAAAGTTATTTAAATAAAGAAGCCATAGCCCTACTTGTCAAGTCAGCACCCCTACACGATATTGGTAAGGTTGGTGTACAAGACGAAGTCCTGTTAAAGCCAGGATTATTCACAGATGAAGAGTATGAAAAAATGAAGAAACATACAGTCTTTGGGGGAGAAATTATTCAGCGCGCCCAAAAGGAACTCGGTGAAGAGTCATTCCTAAAAATGGCTTGGGAAATAACCATGACCCATCATGAAAAATGGGATGGAACAGGGTATCCAATGGGTCTAAAAGAGAATAAGATTCCAATTTCTGGCCGTATTATTGCTCTTGCAGATGTCTATGATGCACTTAGAAGCAAAAGAGTTTATAAATCAGAGTTTTCACATGAAAAAGCAATGGGCATCATTCTAGAAGGGAGAGGGGTCCATTTTGATCCAGAAATCGTGGATGCTTTTATCGAATTAAGTAAGGCGTTTTTCAGGATTTCAGTAGAAGATGCTGATGATAATGTTTCCCAAGAAGACCAGATCAATATGAAAATACAATAGGTTCTATTCGAGGTGACAAAATGCATAAAAAGAAAATAGCTGTAGCTATGATACTGGTAGTGTTTATTGTGAGTGGGATGCTAAATGTTTATCAGAACACATATTCTGAGTCTGTTCAAATTGAATTAAGCCCCTTAGAACAGGAATTTATCAGTGGCCATTCGGAAATTAGGATTGGATTTGATCCGGATTTTATCCCTTTCGAGTTTAGAGACATTGATGGAGCTTATAAAGGCCTATGCTCAGACTACGTAACTTTGTTGAATCAGCGTTTAGGACTTAATATGGTTGCAGTTAATGACCTAAGCTGGGAAGAGGCAATTAAAGCAATTGAGAATAAAGAAATTGACGTTTTACCGGGTGTAGGTATAACCGCTGAAAGAGGTGTCTACTTGAATTTTAGTGAACCTTACCTGGTTTTTCAGCGTGCAATCTATTCAAAGGAAGGATCGATAAAATACAGAAATTTAATGGAAATAGAAAATGTACGCGTTGCTGTTCAAAAGAGCAGTTCACACGAGGGCTACCTAGCGGATAATTCAGAGATTAACCCTCGCCTTTATGATTCGGCTGAAGAAGCATTGCTTGCACTCTCCAGTGGTAAGGTCGATGCCTATGTAGGTAATCTTTCTACATCCAATTACTTGGTTAAGGCACTGGGTATTGGAAATGTAATTGTATCAGGGAACATAGGATCAGGAGAGGGGTTGTCTTTTGGTGTCAGGGATGATTGGCCCATCTTGGTTACTATTTTGGAAAAAGGGCTCGAGAGTATATCTCAAGAGGAAAAAATTGAAATCTATAATAAATGGATTGGTGTCAATGATGGCTTTGATAAAGAAGTATTTTATTCAATATTATGGAAAGTGGTGTTGGGATTTTTCGTTTTATTAGGTGTCTCATATTATTGGTTGCGAATCCTTAGACTTGAGATTAAAGAACGTAAAAAAGCTCAAGAAGACCTGAACATAGCTCTTAAGCAAATCGAGTCTTTATATAACTCTTCAATTGCGCTGGTAGAAACACTTGAGTTAAGTGAAGTGTTAAGATTGATTGTACTGAAACTCAGCGAAGTTGTTTCCTTTGACTATGCTTCAATTCAAGAGCTTGACGACAAGACCTTTAAGATTATTTATACATATGGATTTGACTCCAGCATTGACCCGATTGGGAAAGTATCTCACATGTCAGAGCATCCACTACAGAACCATGTGATTTTAAATAAATCCCCCTATGTCATTGGCAATGTATATTTTTACTACACACCCTATGATTTAGAGAATACGGATATTGTATCTTGCTTAATTTTACCCCTTGTATTTAATGATAAAGTCATTGGAGTTCTAACACTGGATCACAAAAAGGAAAATCACTTTAGTGAAAGTATTGTAAAGTGGAGCCTTGCTTATGCACATCAAGCAGCAGTGGCTCTTAACAATGCTCAGCTCTTTAAAGATCTAAAACATGCAAAAGATGTCGCTGAGAGTGCAACCCGTGCAAAAGGTGATTTTCTTGCAAATATGAGTCATGAAATACGAACGCCTATGAATGCAATCATGGGACTAACCCACTTAATTCTAAGAACTGATTTAGATCTAAAACAAAGAAATTATTTAACAAAAGTAGAAAATGCATCGAAAAATTTACTTGGTATAATCAATGACATTTTGGATTTCTCAAAAATTGAATCCGGTAAGCTGCGCATTGAGAGAATAAGTTTTGATCTGGATGTTGTCATGCGGGATCTATCAGATATTATTTCATTAAAAGCGGGTGAGAAAGATATAGAAATCTTATATGATGTTGATCCTAAACTCCCCAAAAGGCTTTTGGGCGATCCTCTCAGACTAGGGCAGTTATTATTAAACTTAACAAACAATGCCATAAAATTTACAGACCAAGGTGAAGTGGTAGTTCGTATTAAGGAAGAATCTGTCGAGGGGGAGAATATTTGTATTCGCTTTGATATAGAAGACACTGGGATTGGAATTGACATCAATGATATCGATAAATTGTTTACATCATTTGAACAGGCTGATACTTCTACAACGAGAAAATATGGTGGTACGGGTTTAGGGCTTCCAATATGTGAAAAACTTGTTGAAATGATGGGAGGCTCTATTCAAGTGTCAAGTGTACTAGGAGCAGGCAGCATCTTTTCATTCACAGCGCAGTTTGGATTCCAAAAAGAAGAAGTTGCGAATGTATTTGCCCTAAGTCCAATTTTCGAAGCACATAGAATTCTAGTTGTGGATGATAATCCGAACTTCCTTGAAGTCATAGGTGCTTACCTAGAAGGTATAAATTTTTCTGTTGTGAAAGCTGAGACAGGCAAGAAAGCCCTTAAACTATTAAGTGAAAACCAGAACAATATTGATACTGCATTTACAGTTGTATTCGTTGACTGGAAACTAGAAACCATGACAGGTATAGAGTTAACAAAAGCCATTAGGAAGGAAGCGTATGTAGAAGGCACACCTAAAATTGTTATGGTCACAGGGTATGGTAGAGAAGATATTCTAAATCAAGTGGACCAGAATAATTTAGATGGACTACTGATTAAGCCAGTAACGCAGTCCTTGTTACTTGATTTGTTGTTTGATGTTATTGGGACAGGTGCGGTTACAAAAAATTCAGTGGATGGTGAGCTGACTATTTCAAAAAATGCTAAAATGAAAAATCAGGAAATAGAAGGTGCAAGCGTCCTAATTGTCGAAGACAATGAAGTCAATCAGCTTATAGTAACTGATTTGTTAGAGTCAAATGGCATAAGTGTACAGTGTGCAAGTCATGGTAAAGAGGCCCTTGACTTACTATCAGAAAATGTGTCCTTTGACGTTGTTCTTATGGATATTCAAATGCCTGTCATGGATGGCTACCAAGCTACCAAAGCTATTCGCGCAATGGGAGGAACAATGATTACACTGCCTATTATTGCCATGACTGCGGATGCTATGGAAGGTGCAGGGGAAAGTGCTTTGGAACATGGATTCACAGGTTATTTGTCAAAACCAGTTGACCCTGAACTACTCTTTGAGCTTCTTTTGTCTCTACTGGATATTAATAGAAAAGAGACGGTGAGTCATAAAAAAGAATCTTTGTTGCCATTTAGCGATATGAAACATATTGACGTGGAAGATGGTCTTATGCGTGTTACTGGGAATGAAGATCTTTATTATAGAATAATCATGAAATTTTATGACAATAATCAAAATATTGTTAGTGTTGTAAAGTCTACTTTGGAGAGCAGAGAATTTGAAGATGCAAGAAGATTGGTTCATACGATTAAAGGTGTTTCTGGAAATATAGGCGCCAAAAGCTTAAGTGTTGTAGCACAAAATCTAGAGTATTCAGTTCGTGACAGAAAACTAGAAAAACTTGAATATGATTTTGATGCGTTTGAACAAGAAATGGTGAATGTGCTAAATGAGATAAAACCATATAAAAAAGTTGAGAGTAGTACAGGGGATAAGAAATCAAAACAGAGTGGTGCTTCTATTGAACTGAAAAATCATTTGGAAGTTTTACTGCCTCATATGAACAAAGGGGATGTGAAAATGTGTAAAACTTCAATAAGTAAAATCAACAACAAAAAATGGCCTGCTGAATTCAAAAAGGAGATTGAAACGCTTATTCATGCAGTCGAAAAGTATAGATTTGAATCTGCTGAGGAAATTGTAATATCCATGTTGGAAAAAATGTAAAATATGCTAATATTATAGTGTCGGCATTGTTGAAAACGTGGAGGTTAATATGAGTAAAATTTTTAAACAAGTACCGCTATATCGTTTTTTAGACCTATGCAATAATTCTGCAGTTGAGAAGAGTGTTTTAGATTGTGGCGCTGGTGGCGCACAACCTCCTTTAAGTTTATTTGCATCCCATGGCTATAAAACAAGGGGTATAGAGTTCGATGTAAAGCAAGCAGCAAAAGCAAATGATTTTGGTACAAACAACAATCAACAGTTGAATGTTGAAATTGGCGACATGAGAAGTTTAAAAATGGCAGATGCCTCAATCGGGTTTGTTTATTCATATAACTCAGTTTTCCACATGAAAAAAGTAGATGTTAAAAAATCAGTTGAAGAAATGATTCGTGTCTTGAAACCGGGTGGATTGCTGTTTGTAAATTTCCTAACAACAAATGACTTCAGATGTGGCGAAGGCCCTTGTGTTGGTCCAAATGAATATGAACAAATGGATGACGAACCTGTAATTCATTCCTACTATGATCCAAATGAAGCTGATGTTTATTTTAAAGATATGGAGTTCGTATATAAAGAAAATAGGGTTTTAGAGCGTATTTATGAAGGTTCTAAAATAAGACAGGGATTTGTGGACTATATAGTACGTAAACTATAGAAATGTTAGCACCTAATGCTCTAAGGGTATATAGTTTAACAGTAAATAATTAAAAAGAGTAAAGGAGAGTATCTATGTGGACTAGAGAAGAACTAAAAACCAAAACAAAAGCCACAATGAAGTTAGGATACTGGAAAATGTTCCTTATAGGACTTTTGCTGTCTTTCGTTACAGGTGGTGGAAGTGGAAGTTCGTATAGAGCATCAAACGATTCCACTTTTGTTACAAACAATCTTGGCGCAGGTAGCTCTGAAGGTTCAAGTTTTGTTACTGAGTTACCAGGTGTATTGCCTATACTTCTTACAGGTGTCGTTGGACTTGTGTTTATGTTCATACTTGTTGGATTTGCACTGAGAATTATGCTTGGGTATCCGTTAGAAGTTGGTTGTAAAAAGTTTTTCCTTGCAACAACGGGTCAAGAGTTTGATTTTAATCATGTCGGCTCTTCATTCAAGGGAGAGCGCTACTGGAACATTGTAAGAACAATGCTTTATAAAGGTGTACTCATATTCTTATGGTCATTGTTATTGATTATACCTGGAATCATTAAGTCGTATAGTTATAGACTTGTCCCATTTATACTTGCTGAAAATCCTGGGATTGGTCACTGGAGAGCACTTGAACTCAGTCAGGAAATGACCGATGGACAAAAAATGAATATATTTGTACTTGACCTATCCTTTATTGGTTGGTATCTACTGGGTGCATTAGCATTTGGTATTGGAGTTGTCTTTGTTAATCCATATGTATATGGTACAAATGCAGAACTCTATCAATCTCTTAAAGCGCAAGCCCTAGAGGATAACATTTGTACACCAGATGAGTTTTTAGTTGAGACTTCTTATGAGTTTTAAAGAATAAGAAATAGTATGCCAGTTAATGAACCGAAGGCCAGATCTTGAATCTGGTCTTTTTTTATTACAATTTCATATCAGTTGTTTGGAAAAATATACAATTTATAACTGATATTATTATAATGAAATGGTAGGACCATACTGTTAATACATAGTTGGATTTCGTTACGTTTATGAGGAGAAAAGAGACATGACTACAAGTCGGTTGCCAGATAAGAATGTAGGATCAGTATTTTCTTATTCACTGGATTTTTTATCAGAGCATTTAGGTGTTTTATTAGTATACATATTTTGTTTTACGATACTGAACACACTCACAGTTTATTCAAAAGTTATATCTCAAGGGAGTATAATCAAATCACTTGTAGTTTTGATTATTGGGTTTTATATTGTAACCGTGACCGCTATAATGACAATAAAATTGGTTGATTGCCTTTTCAATCAAGTCCCCTTTAACATTGCAGGTTTACTTGATCATGCACACTCTAGATTTTGGCGTGTTACCGTATTTGGAATGATGGCTGGCTTGATGATTTTTATACCTATTATGATTATTGGAGTAATTATCGGTCTTGTAAATAATGTCGTAATCAAAATAATATTACTTGTTTCATTTGGTCTACCTACACTATATATCTTTGCCTTTGTAGCCTTTGTTAGAATTATGCCAGTGGTTGAAGATCTGGATGAATCAGACATCAGTTTTGGGTCTTGTTTAGAAATAGCAAAGTCTGATATGGTTTATACAATAATGATGGTTTTTATAGTATTATTAATCTCGGTACCAAGCAGTATTGTCGTCCATGTGGGTTCAAAAATTGGCATGGGACTGGAGTTGCAATATGTTGTTAAGGCTTTGTTGACAGTTGTAACGACCATGTTTTCTACAGTCTTTACCTACTATTCATATAAAGTGTTAAAAAGTGAAATGGATAGAGCGAATTCGGAGGAGAATTTTATTGAAAATTGAGCATATCGCAATTTATACGAGTCAAATCGAAGAAATGAAGTCGTTATATACGACTTACTTCAAAGCCATATCAGGTAACAAATATGTAAATTCTAAAAAAGGTTTTATGTCCTATTTTTTACACTTTGAAAGTGGTTGTAGATTAGAGCTAATGCAAATGGAAGGTGTAAATGATAGCAGTATAACGGAAGGATTTTGTGGCATAGCACATTTTGCAATATCAACTGGAAGCAAAATGAATGTGGACAGTTTAACCCAAATTTTACGTGAAGATGGCTATTCAGTAGTAGGAGAGCCAAGAAAAACAGGGGATGGCTACTATGAAAGTGTTATTCTAGATCCAGATGGGAATCAAATTGAAATTACCGTTTAGCCGAGTTGCTTTTAACCGTATAGAAATAATATATGAATTGCAAAAAAACATAACGTTAAACAAACTTGAACGTCTTGGATTATTCTGTTACTATTAGTAAAAGAGTAAGTTAAGACGTTTTTATTTGGATAGGGACTTAAATTAAAATTATTATTTGAATATAGGAGGAAGTATATGAAAACAGCATTACTTATTATTGATATGCAAAATGGTTGTTATGAAGCGACCGAAGAGAAAAAAATGTTTTTAGATGCGGCTGAATATATTAATGACATTTCAGGAGTGTATCGAGAAAATGGACTACCAGTAATTGTTGTACAGGACCTAGAAGTCGGCGAAGGGGATGGCTCAAAAGAATTTGAAGTCCACCCGTCAGTTGATGTAAAAGAGTCAGACACTATCGTTCATAAAATGTTCTCTAACTCATTTTGGGAAACGCAATTGGATGAAATTCTCAAAAATCAAGGCGTTGAGTTTGTTGTGATTAGTGGATTCGCTGCTGAGTACTGTATTACATTTACATATGGTGGGGCTACAGAGCGCGGTTATCAAGCGGCTTTATTACAACATGGCATTGCTGGTATGGAAAAGAACGAAATCCGTACGGTGCAAAGAATTCGTCCTGTTATAGCGCATAATATTCTGGGCTATCTTGTAAAAGAAAGCGTAAAATGATGTTCAGACTGAGGGCAAACTTCGAACTGCTGCATTGCCGGTTTCGATTCTATTAAGCTGAGCCTTGTCTTTCGAGAGTTTCTACAAGCTGTCATTCCGTCGATTTTGTTGACGATCTGAAGTCCAGACATTGGTCTGGACTTTTTTGTATCAAGGGAAGGGAACTTGGGTATCAGAATAGTGTAAGTCGGTAAATGTAGGATAAAGGAGTAACAAATGATAGATCAGAGAAATAGGCTTGAAGAGAATCCTTTTGAGTTTAAAGTGACTAAAAATGGTAAGGTGTTTATATACTGGCAGTCAAAAGAGATCAAAATTCTGAGTGGCCAAGCGGCATCCAAATTTTTAAGAAAAATTGAAAATAGCAGTCAATTTGATATACAACTGGAGCTGGCTAAAGTGACTGGACATTTTAAACATGGAAACGAGAAGTAATACATTTATGAAGGGGTGAAGCGGTGAGTTCAATTGAATCTAAGACCAGAACGTTTGATTATATAAGAGCAGATGGAAAAACAATGGACTGGCTTTTAAGTGGAGATCCTACAATTGTGTATCAAACTATAAAAGATCTTGGCAAATATGATCGTTATAAAATACTTAATAGTAAACTAGGCAGTGTTACAGATCATGAACTGAACCAATTACGCTCAAAGATACCTGAAGAGGGCTGGGCGAAAGCATTGTTGAAAGAGCAAGAAACAGATGGTCTTTGGGGAAATGGACTGTATTCTCCGAAATGGGTATCGACACATTATACTCTTTTGTTGCTCATGCGAATGGAGTTTCCAACAGGGCATAAAAAAGTTGAAGATGCACTTATTCACTATGTAGATAGAAAGTATTACACAGATAATGGCATAAAAGTAGGCGCAACAATTACAGAATCAGATGTTTGTGTCACAGGTATGGTATTGAGTATGTTGTGTCATTATGGGCTCAAAGACGACCGAATGTCAGATATGATTGAGTTCTTTTATAAAACACGACTGAAAGACGGGGGTTGGAATTGCAATTACCACGGCGGAGATCACCATAGCTCTGTACATACGACTTTAAGTGTCCTTGAAGCGCTTGATTATGCAAAAGCAGCACAGATACCAAGCAAGTTTTCTTTAGATGAGATGATACTAAGCGGCAGAGAGTTTCTATTAAGTCATAAACTTTTCAAATCACACCGCACAGGTGAACCTATGCAGAAAAAATTTAAAATGATTTCATTCCCTCCAAGATGGTTCTATGATATTTTGAAGGCTCTGGATTACTTCCAACAATTTAAGGCACCTTATGATCCAAGAATGGATGACGCTATAGAAGTTTTGTGTTTTAAACAACGAAAAAATGGACTCTGGCCAGTACAAAACAAACATGGGGGTCGGGTGTACTTTGATATGGAGAAGACAGGTTCAGATAGTAGGTGGAATACCTTAAGGGCTCTCAGGGTTTTAGCACATTTTGAATCAGAACAATAAACAGATTAATGGAAGGTGTTCATATGAGTCGAACTAAAATAATACTTTATATTGCTCAGAGTATAGACGGATACATTGCAGCAGATGATGGCTCAGTAGATTTTCTCTCATGTGTAGAAACAGAGGGGGAGGACTATGGCTACTTTGATTTTTATAATTCAATAGATGCTGTTATTATGGGTGCAAACACCTATGAGCAGATATTAGGCTTTGGAGAATTTCCTTATCCGGATAAACCCTGCTATGTGTTTACAAGTAAAAAGTATGAGCCGCATGATCATGTGGAGTTTATAGATGAGAAGCCAGAAAAATGGGTGAAATCAAATACACAATACAACGATAATGAGCATAAACGCTTGTGGCTTGTTGGAGGTGCAAATCTGGTTAAAGGTTTTCAAGATGATGGGCTTATTGACGAGTTCATAATTTCCGTTATTCCGATGATGTTAGGGAGTGGCATACCACTATTTATGAGCCATCAATCACCTATTGAAATGAAGCTTAAGAATGTTAAAACATACGCCACTGGACTGGTTCAACTGGTATATGAAAAATACGGTAAAGAGTAGTTCAATTTATGAGCATTAAAAAAGCCTTCACAAATAAATGTGAAGGCTTTAAATTTATAATGATTTATTGTGTAATCTTTTTGTTAGCACGCATACGATCAGTCGCATTAAGAACTTTCTTTCTTAGGCGGATCGCATCTGGCGTGATTTCAACAAGTTCATCATGCTCAATGAATTCTAGTGCTTCTTCAAGCGTAAAGATTCTTGGGCTGATTGTCTTAACTGCATCATCTGTACCAGAAGCACGTACATTTGTAAGCTTCTTGTTCTTACATGCGTTAACAACCATATCGTCACGACGACTGTTCATGCCGATGATCATTCCTTCATATACATCTAGAGAAGGACCAACGAACATTTGAGCACGGTCACTTAGGTTAAACAGTGAGTATGCCATAGTTGTACCAGCATTTTGAGAAACCAGAACGCCGTTTAGACGACCATCGATTTCACCAAGATAAGGTGCATATTCGTGGAATGAACGTACCATTGTACCTTCACCACGTGTATCGTTAATGAATTCACTTCTGTAACCAAGTAGACCACGTGTAGGAACATGGAAAGTGATCTTAGTGTATCCGCCAGCAATTGGCTCCATACCAACTAGAGCACCTTTACGTTGGTTGAGCTTAGAAATTACAGTACCACTGAATTCTTCAGGCATAGAAGCTATTACTTGCTCGATTGGCTCAAGCGTATGTCCGTCTACCTTTTTAAGAAGTACTTCAGGTTTAGAAACTGCAAGTTCATAACCTTCACGACGCATGCTTTCAAGAAGAATCGATAGGTGAAGTTCACCACGACCAGAAACCTTGAAACCATCTTTATTCGGAAGTTCTTCAACACGAAGACCCACGTTAACTTCAAGTTCTCTATCAAGACGTGCACTTACGTGACGAGACGTTAGGAACTTACCACTTTTACCACAGAAAGGAGAATCGTTAACTAGGAAGTTCATCGCTAGTGTTGGTTCTTCGATTTCAATCATTGGTAGGGCTTCAACTTTATCAAGTTCACAGATTGTTTCACCGATCATAATATCAGAAATGCCTGATAGTACAACGATTTCACCACTGCCTGCTTGATCAACATCAACACGGTTAAGACCTTCGTTAACAAGTACCTGGCCAACCTTAGCGCGTGTGATAGAACCGTCACGACGTGCAATAGAAACCGTTTGACCTTTTTTAACAGTACCACGTGTTACACGGCCTATACCAAGACGACCAATAAAGTTATCGTAATCAAGTGAAGAAATTTGAATTTGCAGAGGTTCTTCATCAAGGTTTGGGTAAATTTCAACATGTTCTTTTAGAAGATCAAATAAAGGTGTAAGATCAGTACTTTCATCTTCCATTTCTCTTTTTGCGATACCTTCTTTTGCGATTCCGTATAGGATCGGGAATTCAAGTTGCTCATCCGTTGCATCTAAATCAGCAAATAAATCAAATGTCATATCAACAACTTCTTCAGCACGTTGATCTTTCTTGTCAATCTTATTAATCATAAGAATTGGCTTAAGACCTTGTTCCAGTGCTTTTTGTAGTACGAAACGAGTTTGAGGCATCGGGCCTTCACTTGAATCTACAAGAAGAATAGTACAGTCTACTGTTTTAATGATACGCTCAACTTCAGAAGAGAAATCGGCGTGACCTGGTGTATCAACGATGTTTATTTTTAGACCATCGTGCTCAATTGCACAGTTTTTAGCATAAATTGTGATTCCACGTTCTCTTTCAAGATCGTTACTGTCCATGACACAATCAACAACAGCTTCGTTCTCTCTGAAAACATTACTCTGTGATAAAAGTGCATCAACAAGAGTAGACTTGCCCGCATCTACGTGGGCAATAACGGCTATATTCATAATATCTTTACGTGACATAATTATCATCCTTTCATAACTCAACCTTCTCATCATACACGTTCATGATTGACAAAGCAATCAAAAAAAATAAAAGATAATATGAATGTGGAGATTGGTACTTATAAGCAAACGTTGTCAATGAGACTAGAGCCGACATTCGGAACCCAAAAGTATATAAAATAATTTACAAGAATTGAGCAACTTACAAATGACATTACGTTTGTTTAATGAAAGAACACGATTAAATTCGATTAAATAGGGTCGTAAATCTATAAAATGCCTGCTAAAATGCTTGTAGGAAGAAAACAAGAAATGATAAACTGAAGTCATATTAGAAAAGTATAAGAAACGAGGATGACTATGCCTGCCTTACCACTACATATGTGTTTTGCAATAGAGTTATCTAAAAAATATAAAGGATTAACCCCGTACCCACTTATGATTGGTGCGATCCTTCCTGACTGCCTTTATCCAGGCGACACGAAAAGTTTTCGTGCATCTCACTGTTTAAGTGGAAGTTCATTTCAAGCAGACAATATAATTAAGAGATTTGGTGATGTTGTAAGACATCCAGAAGATTGGGCACTCATGATCGGTTGGCATTCCCATGTATGGTTGGATTCTTACGACAGAAAACGAGGAATGCGTTTACTCGGTAAGAGGAAAATCAATGAGAATGATAAATCCAGACTTAGGTTTTATGACAACCTATGCGATTATTCTAAAGAAGACATTTTGAAAATCGCTGAAGAAATGGTACGAGTTCCTACACCAATGGTTGCAGTTCTTGAGCAAATGATGCGTATTAGATTTAAGGCCCCTCAAGAGCAACTCCGAAGTGTTTTAAAGTATATTGAAAAAAGAAACCTAATAGAGGAAGAGATACGGCCGCTTGTTCGAGATGAGGTTTTCGAAAAGTACATAAAAGAAGCTCTGGAGGATTATCCGTTTGTAGAACTGGGTCTCAGACCGATAGAGGGATATTCAGAAGAAGTTGTAGAGAATGGAGATGAAGCAACTGCAGTTCTTGACCCAGCGTTTGAACTTGATATGCTCGAAAAAGAGTTAGAAAATATGGGTTTAGATGATGACTTATAACGGATTGGTGTTTTGGTTAATCTGGTTATATTGAAAAAGAAATGATATAATATCAAACTGGTTCACATGAACAATTAAACGATAACAATAGTTAAAAATGGAGGCCATTATTATGTGGTATGAAATAAAAGTTAAAACGACATCTGAAGCTACAGAAGCAGTAAGCAATATGTTTTATGAAATCGGAGCAGAAGGTGTATTAATTGAAGATCCCAACGATCCTGTTTATACGAGCAGTAAAGAAAGTGACTGGGACTACATTGACATTGAAGAAGTAAAACGTCACCTTGAGTATGAAGGTGCAATTGTAAAATGTTATTTTGATGGTGCAGATGTTGGCGCACTTGATATAAAAGAAAAAACGGAACACCTTAAAAATAGACTGGCTCAAATTGAAAGTTTTGGTCTAGATGGGGGTCCATTAACTCTGGAAATAAAAGAATTAGAAAATACAGATTGGAACAGCGAGTGGAAAAAACACTACAAGCCATTTGAAGTAGGCAATAAACTTGTAATTAAGCCAAGCTGGGAAGATTATGAGTCTGACAGCAGTCGACATATCATTGAGATCGATCCAGGTGGCGCTTTTGGTTCTGGTACACACGAAACAACCAGCATGTGTATGGAAATGTTAGAAGAAAATGTTACCCCAGATGTAGATGTTTTCGATATTGGTTGTGGCAGTGGTATACTAGGTATTGCAGCAGCTAAGCTCGGTGCTAAGTCGGTTGTAGCTGTAGATCTAGACGAAGCGGCTGTTATGACAACGAAAGATAATGCTGAAAGAAACAAAGTCGATTCTCGTTTCCAGGTCCACCACGGTAACCTTATGGATGTTGTTAAAGGCCAAGCAGATGTGGTTGTAGCAAATATTATTGCTGATATTATTATCTTATTGTCTAAGGATTTAAGACAATTTATGAAACCTGATGGGCTGTTTATCTCAAGCGGGATCATTGATAGTAAAATTGATGATGTTGTAGCTGGGCTAGAAACATCAGGATTTGAAATTGTTGAAGTAAGAAGACGAGGCGAGTGGGCCGCAATTTTAGCGAGGTAATTTATGCATCGATTTTTTATATCTTTGGAAAATGTAATACAAGAAGAAACAGGTGCGAAAGTTGCACTTATAACAGATAAAGATGATCTTAAACATGCTTCAAAAGCACTTAGGATTGAGATCGGTGAGCACGTTGAGTTGTGTGATTCTACTGGGATAGAACACATTTGTAAGGTTCAAAGTATTGAACAATCTCAAATGAAGTGTGTCATTGAGTCATCAGAAATGAATAAAAGAGAATCGAAGCTAGACATTACCCTGTTTCAGGGAATGCCAAAAGCAGATAAACTAGAACTTATTATTCAGAAAACCACTGAGCTGGGTGTCCTTGAAATTACACCTATTCAAATGAAAAGATCAGTTGCAAAGTGGAAAGATGATAAATCAGCTTCAAAAAAACTAGATAGGTGGAATCGTATTGCCTTTGAAGCGTCGAAACAGTCTAAAAGAGGTAGAATTCCAAGTGTAAAAAAACCCCTATCAATTAAAGAGCTTGTTAATGCAATTGAAGGTTTTGATCTTGTTATACTCCCATATGAGAACGAGTCTGCTAAAGGTATTGGTGAGATTATAGGTGATATCACCAACTTGGGAGAACTAAAAAAGATAGGCATCATAATCGGTCCAGAAGGTGGATTTGCAGAAGAAGAAGTAGAGTGTCTTTCGAGTGCAGGTGCACACAGCGTCAAGCTTGGTCCAAGAATTTTAAGAACTGAAACAGCAGGAGTTGTTACCGTTGCACTTGTGCAATACGCTCTCGGCGACTTGGGCGGCATTTAATCAATAACTAAAAAGCTTCAATATATTCATATTAAATATGGATATATTGGAGCTTTTATTATGTTAACGTATGGGTTTCTCAGACATTTTCGTGTTCAAGAAATCACTATACTTAAAATCTGTGTGATTAATATGTTTGAAGATCCATGAAGCAATAAATCTGATAATCTCACTTATTGCATCGGTATGATTCTCATTAATATGATCGATATCAATAGATTTCAAATAAGTTAAAAATGTTTTATGTTCTACAATGTGATCCTCTAAACCAGGAAAGTCATAACTTCTCATCATCATCTCTTCTTGAGAAAAATGATAATATGTATAGTCGTACATATCTTTAATCTCTGAATGAATACTGGTCATTGCTTCTTCAAAATTATTTGTTAATGCATCTGTTTCGATCAGTTTAGAAAGTCGGTTACCAACCTCAAATAATTTCTTATGCTGTGCATCAAAAATTGGGATTTTTACTGAAAAACTGTCATTCCACTCAAACATACATCCACCTCCAAATTAAACTTTTAGCTAGCTAGTTTTATTTATTACCAAAAGTGAATGTGTTATTCAGATTTGCTAAGATTGATATATTTATTATTAGCAATCATACAAAATGTAGGGTAAAATTTTTGTAAGTTCTATTAAGTATCAGGAATCCGGTTATATTTAGTATAATGGTATTATTATTGAGTAAAATTGAGTATAAATATAGTATTGAGTCATAATTATAAATCAACAAATCATAAGGACGTGATGGGCTTGGATGAGACGAAAGACGATAGAGATTTGATAGAGAATCCACTGGGCGACAATAACGATCAAGTAAATGAAAACACAGATCCTGAGACGACAAGTGAATCTCAGGATATTGATGTGTCTAATAATAGAATAGATGACAATATTTCAAATGATGATTTTGAAATAGACTCTACAGGAGAATTAACTCAAGAAGAGATTACTGCACTGTTTGCTGCTTTTGATGCAGGCGAAAATGATGAAAAGACAGAAGAAGCTGGTGTTGAACAAGAACCAGAGCAGGATCAAGAGTTTAAACCAGATTCGAACAGGGTCATGACTCCAGAAGAGATAGCAAACTTGGTTGCGGCTCAGTCTGTTGCAGAACCAGGGGAATCGGCTGAGACAGAAGAACCCCCTGTAGTTGAACAATCAACTGATGCAAGATCTAGTAATGAAATCTCTCAAGATGATATTAATGCACTATTTGATAATTTAGAAGAAGAAACCGAGTCAAGTGAGGACTCTGAAACCACTGAAGAAGAGATCGTTGAGGAACCAGTCGAAGAACCAACACCAGATCCAAATAGAGTGATGACACCAGAAGAGATTGCAAATTTAGTTGCATCTCAATCTGTTGATGAATCAGAAGAAGTTGTTGAAGTAGAAGAGCCTGTTTTTGAGGATGTTACTGAAGAGGATGTTACTGAAGAGGTTGTAGAGGAATCAGTACCAGATCCGAATAGAGTAATGACACCAGAAGAGATAGCAAATTTAGTTGCGGCTCAGTCTATGGATGAAACAGAGGAATTGACTGAGGCAGAAGAACCCCCTGTAGTTGAACAATCAACTGATGCAGGATCTAGTAATGAAATCTCTCAAGATGATATTAATGCACTATTTGAAAATTTAGAAGAAGAAACCGAGTCTAGTGAGGACTCTGAAAATACCGAAAAAGAGATTGTTGAAGAACCAACACCGGATCCAAATAGAGTGATGACACCAGAAGAGATAGCTAATT
>PPCM01000356.1_pt1 | contig 48373 bp, 37 predicted proteins | sample 1555541 | NCBI WGS metagenome assembly PPCM01 (sample SAMN05284479, study PRJNA326546) | Marine sediment metagenome, whole genome shotgun sequencing project. | isolation source: marine sediment | place: Germany: Wadden Sea | collected 2012-09-05
AAGCTAATTCATGAGATTTGTCTCAACAGTTCTATCAAACTATATTATCAATAGCATATGATTTTGTATAATACATACAAAATAAATCGATCACCTATTTGACTTCTCTTGATAAAAGATCAAACTCATGGCATAGTTTCTATAGAAAGACTAGGAGGTCATATGAAAAATACACCACATATCAAACCTAATGGCGTGGAAATAGCGGAGACTATCTTACTCCCAGGCGATCCACTAAGAGCCAAATTTATTGCCGAAACATTCTTAGAGAATGTTGTAACATTTAATACTGTAAGAAATATGTTCGGTTACACAGGCACTTACAAAGATAAGAAAATTTCAGTAATGGGAACAGGAATGGGTATGCCATCAGTTGGTATTTATGCCTATGAACTGATTCATACTTTTGGCGTTAAAAACTTAATCCGTATAGGTTCATGCGGTGCTATGCAAGAAGACTTAAAGCTTTTTGATATTATTGTTGCATTAGGCGCTTCAACTAACTCAAATTTTGCTTCTCAATACAAGTTACAGGGAACTTTTGCACCAACAGCTTCTTGGTCACTACTTAATCGTGCGACAGAAGTTGCAAAAGAGAAATCTATTCCAGTACACGTCGGTAATATCTTAACATCTGATATTTTCTACAATAACGATGAACAAGCTATGTATGCTTGGAAAGAGATGGGCATATTAGCAGAAGATATGGAAACTGCAGCTTTGTATATGTTAGCTTCAAAAGCAGGTGTAAATGCTTTAACACTTCTTACAGTTAGTGATCATATGATTACTCACGAAGAAGCAAGTACAAGCGAAAGACAAACTGCTTTCACTCAGATGATGAGCATTGCATTAGAACTTGCCTAAGGCTTTAACAGGTATTTTTGACACAATTATTGATTTCTTAAACTACTTTAAAATAGCCTACTCAAATATTTGAGTAGGCTATTTAGCTTATAGTGTGAATTTATTATTGATATTCTCAATACGATGTACTGTCTGAACAAGCTCCTCTGAAAAAGCGTTCATCTCTCCAACAATATCATGTACTTGCTCAGTAATTGCTGAAGCTTCTTCTGTACTTGCTGCGTTTTCCTCAGCAATAGCTGATAGATTAGAATTGACTTCAACTACGCCTGTTCGTCTGTTTTCCATTTCATCACTTAAGGATTTTATATGATCAACAACAGTAGTTATTTTATCAATATTATTTGCAATGATTTGATATTGCGCAGAAGTATCTAATACACTCTGTTCCTGTAGTTGAACCGTTTTTCTAACATCATCACTTCCAACTTTTATCTGATTAACATTAATCATTAAGTTCGCTAGCATATCATCAATTACATCAGTAGAATTGCTCGTCTGTTCCGCCAATTTTCGGATTTCATCAGCGACAACTGCAAATCCTCTACCGGCTTCACCTGCTCGCGCTGCTTCTATTGCAGCATTTAATGCCAATAGATTGGTTTGATCAGATATCTCCCCAATAAGTTGACTAGCTTCGCCAATTTTTTCAGCAGACCTAACCGTTGTATTAATTGTTGCAAATATTTTCTCTAGTGCTTCACTGTTTTCATTTGTCAAATTCTTAAGTTGAGTTACTACAGAAATACCATCTTGTGTACTCTCTGCAATATCATCACTATAACGTTTTAATTCATCTGAGCTTGTATTATTATCTGTTATAACAAGACCCAATGCTTCTGTATCCTCAGAAGCTCTAGATGTATCATCAGCTTGCTCTTGTGCACCCTTAGCCAACTCTGAGACCGTTGATGCAATTTCTTCAATATTATCACTAACCGATTCAGTTGCACCAACAAGTTTATTGGATCCATCAGAAAGAAGTTCAACGGTTGTATTTAGATCTGATATAACCTTTCTCGTCGAAGCAACAACTGCCATAAACGCACGACTAATCTGTCCAAACTCATCGTTATATTTTAGACGAGATGGCGCCAGGTCAATGCTTAAATCGTTACTCTCTAAAACTCTCATATCCTCAATCAACTGCTTAATGCTTTTGGTTAAATATCTAAGATTGTAGAATATATAAACCCCTAAGAGAAAAAGAGCAAAGAAACTAATTACACCTATTGCTATTGTTGCCTCCACAGCTGATGCTTCACGTGATTCAGCTGTCGCCACCGAAAAATCATCGAAAATAACACTCATCTTTTCCAGTGCAAATATCATTTGTCCAAAGTATGCCGATTGATCTGACTCAGATAACTTAGGATATTCACTATACCAATTATCATAATTGGATTTAAATGTCTCATATAGACTTTGGATATTATCTTGGCTATCAGAGTAGGTAAAATCTACGTATAGTTCTGGATAGTTAATAAGATATGTCATAGCTTCATCTAATATACTATGACCGAGTTCTGAATTAATTTCCACTTGCTCTCTCAGTGCTTCTACATCCGTCCTAGTTGTTTTTTCCTTTACTTTATTCATTGCTTCATTGGCTAAAAATAAGTACTTATCAACATCCATTACCTTTGATTGGTTCTTAATGATTAAGTTGTAATAGAATTCTTTGTCCATATCCACTGTACGTATGGTACTGTAACTACCAATTGATATGGATGATATAAAAACAATAAAAATTAAAACAACCGTTATACTTAGTTTCTTTGATATTAATACATTTCTTAACATATTATCTCCCATCTTTAACTGCTTACTACTCCATTGTAGGTCTACAAATTCTCACGTATCAAGTTAATCAAAGTCCTATTAGTTTTGGATTTTAAACTCAATAATGCTTCTAAATTCCAAAATTAAGCATATAAAAAACACCTGCACGTTAACACTGGTGTTCACGTCCTCAACTACAACCGATCGACCTTAGATAATATCTTTAGGCTCAGGTTTTGCGTCACACATTTTCATGTGTTTTGCCCTTTAAATCAAAGATTTTTGATTAGATTGATAAAGCAGAGTTTTCAACTTTTATTACTGTTGTTATAGTATTATATCTTTTAAGTCATGTCAACTACCATACTAGTATTACTACACATTTTTTCAAAAAAAGAGATGATCTTAAATCATCTCTACCTTTATTGCTCTAGATTATATTTATGTATTTTCCTATAAAGTGTTGCTCTTCCTATAGCCAACTTATCTGCTACAATATCAATACGATTTTTAACACCCTTGTATTGGTTTAATGCAAACTTAATCATCTCTTCCTCATACTCGTCATAAGTTCTGATTTGTCTTGAAAATACATGATGCAAACGTTCTAACTCAAGTACGACTATTCTTTCTGTTATTACACTTTCAGTTGAGTTATAGACAAGCTGTTCTAAAAACTTTTCTAAACCTTGTTGATTATCCCTCCATACCTCTTCTCTAATGATCTCAAGAGCATCCTCTTCAATAAACATACTCGGCTTAGAAAATATTTTTGAATAAGTATCTAAGAATTTTAATACAAATCCTTCAAAATCTTTTTGATCTCTTTCAATCAACGGTTTTAAATGAAAGGCGTTTATATTTAGTCTATAATACAGTTCTTCAATAAAGTAACCGGATTTAATGGCTTCTTTAATATCACGGCAGGTTGTTGCTATAATTCTAACATCTATGTTTCTAATGACAATGCCATTTTCAAGTTCAATTTCGCCCCTTGTAATAAACTTAAGTAAGTCCAACTGAATGTTTAGGGGTAAGTTGGTTATCTCATCAAATACAATGGTACCTTTATCAGCAAGTTGCATCAATCCAGGATTAATCATGGATTCTCCTACACCAAACAATTCAGATAGATAGTATTCACGTGGTAGATACTTGCAGTTAATTGTTATAACATAATGTGAGCTTCTATTAGAAAAATTATGTATACTGTAGGCCAATGTTTTTTTACCTGTTCCCTTTTTACCTGTAATCAAAACATTGTCATCATTTATTGCAACCTTTTTAGCACGTTCAACAACATCTGCTATATCAACATCATGACAGATCAACTGATTCATCTTTACATTAGATTTATTGTTCAACATCTCATTCATCACTCTAAAGGTCTCTTCAATTTTTCTGAAAGTAAGAATACTGCCTAAGTATTCAGAATTTAAATGGGTGTTAACACAGCTAATTAACCCTTTAAAATTTACAGAATTATTCTGTAAAACAAATACTTCATCTTTAATGTTACGTTTACTAAATAAGTAGTTTCTTATGATGGGATGACTGATAATCTGCTCAATTCTGTGCGAAATAATATCTTCTGTAATATTGAAATATTCTTTGAATATGTTGTTACAATAAGAAACTTTATTGTCTTTGTCTATATAAACAATACCATCATTTACATTTGTGATAATATGTTCTATTTCATGGTTAATGACTTTTATTTGGTTCACTTGCTCAACACTCATGAGTTTACTAATTAGAAGTTCTGACATATTCTCCAAAAACACTTCAATACCCTTTAGATTTTTCGAGAATTCTTCACTTTTTTCCTTGCTATCTAACATCAAACCAATGGCACCAAGTATATGATTCTCATGAACTATGGGTATAGAAATTACCCCCTTTATCTTACAAAGTGATTTTGTATGACAAACCCTACATTTTTCAAACTCATTGATGTTCATAACGACTTTGTTCTTCATTTCAAAGATACTTGCTGCCATGATAGAATTACCTTTAACATCAATATCGTTTTCTTCCATATACTTATATGTATTCCCAATAATTAATAGATCTCTATCTACTACAATAACATCCACATCTAAAACATTGGCAATTGCTTCACATATGTTGGTTACTGTATTTCCTATTAATTTTAAATCCATCAGTGCCTCCCATTGAATAATTAAACAGCTTTAGGTGCTACTAAGTAGCACCTAATTCTTTACTTCTTATAAAAGTTTACTTCGCAAATATCATCACCCTTTGCAATCGTCTTACCAAGCTTGAACTCATAACCATGACTTTCAGCAATACCTCTATCGCCATCCATCGCACAGTCACACATTAAATCAATTTCTTCATTAGAGAAACCTTGCTTTTTCCAAGCTTCTACTAGAGGGCAATAATTAAATTCAACTTCTAATTTATTCTCATCACAGGCTTTAACTTCCATTTCAAAGATTTTCTTAGTATTTTCTGGTAAGAAAGTGTTCTCAAAGTTTGGAATTCCTTCTCCAACTTGATTTGCCTTGATATTATTACCATGAAATCCACCTGTTTTTAAGATAGCATTTCTAGTAAATTTTTCAGCGTCATATCCAAGTTTCTGAGCTTCTGACATCATCAATCCCATCCAAGTTGCTCTATGCTCAATAGCAGATCTCAAACCATTTACTACTTCATTATCCGTATGTTTTGCTACATTCTTAATTTCCTTCATCTTTTACGCCTCCGTAATCTTAGTTATTTAGATATTTACACATTATTTCAAGTTGATAGTACATCGTTGCTGCACCAGCATCGATATAGCCAACACCTTTATCTTCTCTATATGTTGCTCTGCCTTTTCTTGCTTCCATAGACTTAGTCGCAAGCATACCATCATATGCTGCTTGAGAAATGATCTCTGCTCTTTCAACTCTAGAGACATTGCTATTTAAACAAGTATTATATGCAGATACTGCTGTTGCCAGTGGATCAATCATTGTTTTATCGCCTGGTTGAGCTTTTCCTCTATTCATCATTGCATTTAAGGCTTCATTTAAAAACTCATAACCCAATTCAAATGAAATTGAATCCTGATCTTTTAATACCTTTGATGCTTTGATAAAGGCATCACCATATAAAACACCAGAAGATCCTCCAACAGTACTCATAATACTCATACCAACATTCATGAACAGTTTACTTAGTGGTAAACCACGGAGTTCATCTGTCATACTCATGATTTTTTGATAACCTTTATTAATGTTTACCCAGTGATCACCATCACCTAGAATAGAATCTAACTCCGTAATATAATCTTTTTCAGACTCTATCTTTGCAGCAATTTCACCAAACATTTCTATTATTTTATTCGAATCCATATTACCTCACTTTTAATCCCGGTGTATCTGCTTGATAATCTAGTAATTCTTTTAACTCATCATCAAGCTTTAATAAGCTTACCGAACATCCTGCCATTTCTAAAGAAGTCATAAAGTTACCAACAAATGATTTATAGACTTTGATGTTCTTACTCTTTAAGATTTCTTCAACTTCACCATATAAGATATACAATTCCATTAATGGCGTTGAGCCTAAACCATTGATCATCACAGCAACTTCAGAATCACAGTAGTCATAATCTTTTAGTATGTAATCTACAAGAATTTCAGCATATTCTTTTGCGGTTTTAATTTCAGAATGGAATACACCTGGCTCGCCATGAATTCCCATACCAATTTCTACTTCAGTATCTTTTAAAGTAAATCCAGGTTTACCAACTCCAGGTAGAATACAAGGCTGCATTGCCATTCCCATTGATCTTGTATAACTAATCGTTTTCTCAGCAACGGCTTTAACTGAAGATAAATCTGAACCCATTTCTGCCTTAGCTCCAGCAACTTTGTGAACAAATACCGTACCAGCAATACCTCTTCGGCCTGCAGAATATGTACTGTCTTCAACAGCTACATCGTCTTTTACAACAACGTGTTCTACTTTTATATCTTGCATCTCTGCTATCTCTTTTGACATTTCAAAGTTCATAATGTCACCTGAGTAGTTTTTTATTACCAGCAACACACCAGCGCCTGAATCAGCTTCTTCAATGCCTTTTACAATTCTATCAGGACTTGGAGAAGCAAATACATTTCCTGAAACAGCAGCATCTAACATACCATAGCCTACATAACCAGCATGAGCAGGCTCATGTCCACTACCACCACCAGATACCAAACCAACTTTATTCTTTTTCTTGTCTTTTCTAGCGATTACTTCAAAGTTCTCATGGTAAACTAACTCTGGATGTGCTTTTTCAATACCTCTCAGCATTTCAGAAACTACATCATCTGGTTGATTAATTAATTTCTTCATCATATACTCCTATAAATTTCCTAAATAAGCTTGTTTAACTCGATCATCGTTTAAAAGATCACTTGCCTTACCTTCAATTATTATCTTACCGGTTTCCAAAACATATCCACGGTCTGCAACCTTTAATGCCATTTTTGCATTTTGCTCAACCAATAGAATTGTCATACCTAGCTTGTTTATATCTTTTATTAACTCAAATATTAGCTGAACTAAGTTAGGTGATAACCCTAGTGATGGTTCATCTAACAGCAGTATTTCAGGCTTTGACATTAATGCTCTTCCAATAGCTAACATTTGCTGTTCGCCACCACTTAAAGTTTTAGCAATCTGATTTTTTCTCTCTTCTAATCTCGGAAAAAGGTTATAAACCATTTCATAACTTTCTTCTATTTCTTTTTTATTGCTTCTTGTATATGCGCCAAGACGTAAATTATCATAGACCGAAAGTTGAGGAAAAACCTCTCTTCCCTCAGGTGATAAACTCAGACCGCTTTTTACAATGGCATATGGTGCAACACTTGTAATATCTTTATCTTTATAAGTAACTTTACCTTCTTTGGGTTTAAGAAGTCCTGTAATCGTTCCTAAAGTCGTTGTTTTACCAGCACCGTTACTACCAATAAGTGTTACAATCTCACCTTTTTCGATGGTCAAATTAATGCCTTTTAGTGCATGAATATTATCATAATAAGTGTGTATATTCTCTAGTTTAAGCACTTTCTTCAACCTCCTTACCAAGATAAGCTTCAATAACTAACTTGTTGTTAGCAATCTCTTCTGGTAATCCTTCGGCAACTTTCTTACCATGATCGATAACATATATTCTATCTGACACATTCATTACAACACTCATATCGTGTTCAATTAGTAATATTGTGTATTCCTCTTTAACCAATGATTTAATAAATTCTAATAGAGCCTCAGATTCTTGTGGGTTCATACCCGCAGCTGGTTCATCTAGAATAATCAATTTAGCATTTGTTGCGATTGCTCTAGCAATCTCAAGTCTTCTTTGATCTCCATAAGGAAGATTTGTTGGATAATCACTTAACTTATTCTTTAGACCTACCGAATCCAATATATCAATGGCTCTTTGAGTCTTTTCTCTTTCAATACGTTTGTATTTAGGAGTTCTAAACAACAAATCTAAGAAACCATAGTGTGTGTTAACGTGCATACCTGTTAATACATTTTCGATTACACGCATTTCCTTGAATAATCTAATATTCTGAAAGGTTCTTGAAATACCCACTTCTACAATTTCTTGAGGCGTTCTGTTTTGAATAAACTCACCATCAAACTCAACGGTTCCAGAGTCACTTTTATATACGCCTGTTAAAAGGTTGAATATAGTCGTTTTACCAGCACCATTAGGTCCGATAATACTCACAATTTCACCTTTATTTACTTCAAAGTCAACTTCATCTACAGCTTTCAATCCTCCAAAGCTAATTGAAAGTCCACTTACTTTTAACAAATTATTCTTTTTATTCATTAAAAATCACCTTCAATTCCATTGGGCATTTTATATTTCCGCCTGCTTTGTCCACCTAGTAGTCCTTCTGGTTTAAATCTCATCATTAATACCAATATAAGACCATAAATTATAAATCTGTATTCACTAGCAAATCTAAGCACTTCAGGGAATGATACAAGTAGTAGAGAACCTAAGAAGATGCCTTTCATTGTACCCATACCACCTAAGATAACGATACTTATAATCAAAATAGAAATGTCAAAATTAAAAGTATTCGGATCTATAAAGCGAACCATATGTACATAAAATGCTCCACCTAAACCTGTTATCATTGCTGAGATGGTAAAGCTTATTACCTTATATCTTGTAACATTGATGCCCATTAATGTTGCTGCTAATTCATCATCTCTTATGGCCTTAAAGGCTCTACCCATCTTCGATCTGATAATGACATACATGGTCATACTCACCAGTAACAAAAGAACTAAGACTAAATAGAATAGTCCACCATTAAAAGTTGTTAATTCTATACCAAATATAACTGGTCGAGTAATTCCTGATACACCTAGTGGACCGCCAGTTAAACCTTCCCAGTTTAGAGCGACCATTCTAACAATTTCACCAAATCCTAGGGTTGCGATTGTTAAGTATGTACCAGATAGTCTAAGTGTTGGTACACCAAGAAGGAAACCACAGAATCCAGTGACGATCATTGCGCATATGACACTTAGAATAAAACTCATACCAAAATGAACGTTTAATAGTGCTGAAGTATAGCCACCTATTGCACAAAATCCAGCATGACCAATTGAAACTTGACCTGTATAGCCTGTTATTAGATTTAATCCTAGTCCCAAAATACAGTAGAGTCCGATCATGGTTAGTACTCTAATGATGAACGATGAAAATCCTATTTTGGGTAATGCTAAGAGTAATAACACCAATCCTGCAGTTATAGAAAGCTTCAACATTTTGTTTGAAGATATTTTATCTAGTAATGTATTAAACATATCGATTAAGTTATTTTTTTTCATTTTACACCTTCTCAACTTGCTTCTTACCAAAGAGACCATTTGGCTTAACAATTAGAACAATGATTAGGATCAAAAATGCTATAGCATCTCTATATCCACCACCTAAGTAATTGGCAGCAAGACTCTCTGAAGTTCCAACAATTAATCCACCTACAACAGCTCCATGAAGTACACCAATACCACCTAATACCGCTGCTGAGAAGGCCTTAAGTCCTACAATAAATCCCATTTGAGGATTGATGACTTGATAATAACCACTGATCAACGTACCTGCGATTGCAGCAGATGCACCTCCTAAGAAAAATGTGAAAGATACAACTCTATTAACGTCTATGCCCATCAAGTGAGCAGCTCTATGATTTTGTTCAATACCTCTCATCGCTAAACCTATTTTGGTATGTCTAATGACATAAGTTAATACAAGTAATAGCAGTAATGAAATGATGAATATGCCTACCTGTGTTGATTTTAAACTCACATTACCAATTTTGATCATGCCATAATCAAATATTTTAGGAAACCACTTACTCTCACTACCAAATATAATCATTAAACTGTTTTGAATGATATAAGAAATACCTATCGTTGTTATCAAGGCTGATATCGGTTTTGATTTTTTCTTTCTTAAAGGTTCTAGACTGACTTTATCAATCGCAATTCCTAATATACCAGTTACGATAACACTGGCACATAATCCCCAAACTAGACCATAGCCCATTGTTACTACAACAATCATTGCTATATGGGCACCAAAAGCATACACTGATCCATGAGAAAAATTCACAAGCCTTAAAATACCAAACACTAGGGAATAACCTACAGCTACGAGTGCATATACCATGCCAAGGGTTAAACCATCAAATATAAGTTGTATTAACACTATCTTCCCCCTATCTAATATTCTAGGTAATGTACATGATATACATGTACATTAACCTAATTATGTTCTATAAACTGACCATCTTTAACAACTAACCAGTTAAATGTTTTTTGAGCATCTCCAGTTTCGTTGAATACCGTTAAACCAGATACACCATCATATTCAATCTTACTTAATGCTTCTCTGATTTCAGCTCTATCAGTTGAATCTGCTGCTTTAATTGCTTCAATGATCATACCCATTGAATCATAAGCTTGTGCAGTTAAACTACTTGGAACTGAACCATATTCAGCTTTATATGAAGATACAAAGTTTGAAACTTTTGAATCTGTACTATTGTGGAAGAATATTGCTGGTAATGCAATGCCTTCTGCGTCTTCTTTAGCAAGTTCAATTAATTGCTCTGAATACGCATTTGAAAAACCTACTAAGTTGATGTCAGGATCTACATCTTTATATTGTGATGCAAAAGGTCCTAAGATATTGTACATTGCACATACAATAATTGTGTCTGGTTCAGCTGCATTTAATGCTGTAACTGTTGGAGAAAAATCCACTGTTCCATCAACGATTTCTTCATGAGCAACTATCTCTAAATTTGGAAACTCTTTAGCTAAATCATTCATTAAGATATCTGCAGTTGAAGTACCCCAGTCTGTTTTAACTGATAATATAGCAACTTTCTTAGCACCAAATACTTCAGATGCGATTGATAAAGTTTCTTTTGCTTCTACGTTAATTAAACTGTTGTTTCTAAAGATATAATTACCTTCACTTGAGTAATCTGGATGTGATGCAGAAGGTGAAATTTCAACAATACCAACTTCTTGATATGTTGGAGAAGCTGCCATACAAACACCACTAGCAAAGTGACCTACAACACCTGAGATACTCTTATCTCCAGCGATTCTTTCAGCTATAGAAGCAGCTTCTTCACCACTGTTTTTATCATCATAACTAACAATTTCAATTTGCTTTCCTAAAACGCCGCCATCTTCATTGTATTCTTTTACAATCAATTCAACTGCATTTTTAAAGCCTGTTCCGTATTCTGCAAAATCACCTGTCATAGGTGCTGCAATAGCCACTTTAACAGTGTCAGATTTTCCACCACCACAACTTACAAGTGCAGATACTATTAAAACCATAACTAATAATAAACTTACAATCTTCTTCATTTTTCCCCCCTATTTATATTATTGCACCAATTGCAATTTACACTTTACCAGGATGTCATTATGTCAATAATCACATCGTCTGTTGCTTTCATACCATTGTTTGCTATTTCACCTACTGCAGCAATGGTTTTATCAATATCTTCAAATATGATGCCGCATCCATCTTCTGCAACTTGTTTTGATAATGCCAAATCCGAAGCCATGAACGCACTGTCTAAACTTGAGTAAATCTTGTATGCACAAGAAGGTTTTGCACCATCACATATAACACCAGGAAGATTTGATATGGCATTCTTAATGCTATTTTTTATACTGGCATCATTACCACCTCTAAGATATGTTATGGCACCACTTACTGCTGTTGCTGCACTCACAGCTCCACAGAAAGCAGATAATGAACCAATCTTAGATTTTTGATATATAGCCAATAAATTTGCAAAAGCAAGCGCTTTATACATCTTCCTTTCACTAATATGTTCTTTGATTGAATAAACATAGATTGGAATAGCTATTGTCATACCTTGATTACCACTACCTGAATTAATGACCACAGGTGAAGCACTGCCACTCATTCTTGCATCTGAACCAGCAGAAGCATATCCAACTGCAATTTCCTTTGATGTGGCCGCATTCTCCATAAGTGTCTTACCAACATTCATGCCGAAGTTCTCTTTTAGACCTATTTTTGCTATTTTATAGTTATTCTCTATTTGCATTTCCAAAATTGGAATAATGGATTTTAAATCAGCATTAAGCGCATAATCTCTAATCCCCTCATAACTCATAAAATCATAATTAGTTTCACAATCTTCTTCGTCAATACTTCCATTATGTAATACGCGTCCATTAAGCGATAAATGGGTAACATTAGTATGTTTATCTTCTATAATCACTTTTGAGATATCATTGTTTGAAAATTCTGTAATTTCAATGTATAAATTACTTTTTCCTGTAGATGCAGTAATACTAATGTCTGTATCTTTAATTAAAGAATCTATAGAGTCTATTTGATCATGTAAAACATACTCCAGTACCTCTAACTTACTTTCAGGTTTTGAAGAAAGTGTTCCTGCAATTGCAGCTACCTCTATGCCTCTTCTTCCATTGGTATTTGGAACAGTAACCCCTTTAACATTCTTAATGATGTTTCTACTGACAATAATCTCAATCTTATGAGGATAATCACTCAGTTGTTGTCGAGCTAATGCAGCTGCATACGCAATAGCGATTGGCTCAGTACACCCTAATGCTAATATCAATTCATGTCTTAGAACTTCACCATATTTATTTTTCATCATTCACCTCGTATCATTTTGAGACATTTGTTTTCGTTTCCTAAGACGTCTTATAAGAAGATGTTAGCACTAGCAACAGTGCGTGTAAACGCTTTCCTCGTATCATTTTGATACAAACAATCCATACAGTTTTAGTACAAAACTATCTAACGTTGAAATTTCAATTGAACTATGGAATTGGAATTTTCTGAAAATTCAAAAACTATTTCATGCTCTTTTTCCTCTACAAATGATCCTCCAGTATATATTTGGAAGAAATTATATATCAATTCCAAATGTATATTTTCACATAAAAGAAATCTAGGATATCACTCTTAGAGCATAGAATTTCATTATATAATAGATAGAAATCAAAATGCCACTTACACACTCAATCTCTTCATGTTAGAATAACATCGGAGGCATTAAAATGAAAAATATAATGACATACAATAAATTAATAAGAGATAAAATTCCTAAAATCATTGAGGATAGTGGCAAGAAGTCACAAACTTATATTGCAGATACAGATGAGTACAAAGTCGCACTTCTTGCTAAACTTATTGAAGAAGCAAAGGAGCTACAAGAAGAACCTTCTATTGAGGAACTCGCTGACATAATTGAAGTAATTGAATCCATAAAAGAAGTGTACGATTTTAAAGATGATGAGCTTGAAGAAGTTAAACAGGCAAAAAAAGAAAACCGTGGAGGTTTTAAAAAAAGGATTATTCTAGAATCTGTGTATGAAACTTAAGAAGAATACAGAAAAATGTAGGACCATCGACAATCGATGGTCCTAAGCTTTTTTTGTTAATATCTCTACAAAGACTACTCTATAGTAAAATCCTTATCAATCAGACCTGAGTAGATAGCTTCTAATAGCGAGTAATCAGATACATTCGTTCCCGATAAACGAAGTGCTTCTAGATTTTCTAAGTTTGCCAAAGCATTGATTTGTGAAATATTTGTTTTCTCTAGGTATAAATATTTCATCTTATCTAACTCTCTTAGAGCTGTTATATCAAACACAGGACAACTTGTTAAGTGTAAGCTATAAAGCTCCTTCATCCCTGCCAAAACACTAATATCCGAAACCTGAGTTTGTGATAAGTTAAGCGCTTGAAGATTCACAAGATTTTTGAAAGAACTTATATCATTAACTTCTGTTCCCCTCATATCCAATACATTTAATGAGGTCGCATTACGAAGAGGCGTCACATCAGACACCTTTGTTCTCATTAATCCTACAATCCTCAAGTTTGTCATATCAGAAAGTGGCGTAATATCATGAATCATATTGTCGTACATATATAGTTCTTCTAAGTTCAAACTTGCTAATGGTGTAATATCCATAATATTGCTGCTTGAAGCTAATAAAACATCTAAATCCACTAGATTTGATAATGAACTTATTTGACGAATATTATTATAAGAAATATTCAATCTTACCAACTTCTTTAATGATCCCAAACTTGATACATCAGCTATTTCGTTATTCATGACAGACAAATCAACCAAATTTATTAACTTCAAAAGAGGCTTCAAATCATTTAAATCTAAATTATTTAGAGTCAGTTGCTCTAACTTTGTTAAATTACTCAAAGCACTTATATCTGAGACTTTACCACCATCAATCTTCAATTCTCTTAAGTTCTTCAAAGAAGACATCATACTAATATCATCTAAGTTAAATCCATCAATTTTTAAATTGCATAGGCTTGTTAAGTCACCTAGTCCATCATAATTGTCCATATTACAATAGACAAGTTCTAAATAAGTTATGAAGTAGCTGCCATTAAAAGCGGTTAAGTCTACATCTCTACAATATTTAAATGTCACCTGGTACAGATTAGTATTTCCTCTAATCGCCTCCAAATTATTTAGTTTATAGCCTTCAATTTTTAAGGCACTTAATTTCGTAAAATATTCTAAGTCACTTAAATCTAAAATAGGTGGCTCTGAAGAAAACTCATATTTCTCATTTATAAGATCTAGTGAAGTGATATACGATAGTTGTCTATAAGTAACAGGCTCTGAGCCACCTAAAGCCTTTTTAGCTGCAGCTTCAATAACGTGACTCGTAAACACGACCTCTTGATCTAACTTATTGATCACTAGCTCTTTTTCAGGTGGTGTATTATTGCCCATTAATGTGAAATCTTTGTTCACAAGATTATCATAGATATCTTTTACAGGTGTAAAATCGGTTACTTTCGTTCTATCCAATTGAAGCCAAATAAGCTTATCTAAATTCTTTAGAGCAGATATATCTGAAATATTGGTCGAACTCAATCCAAGATATTCTAGATTTACAAGTTCACTTAAAGCATCAATTGATTCAATTGGTGTATAACCTATATACAAGTATTGAAGCTCTTTACAATTTGATAGTACACTTATATCTTTGATGTTTGTACTTGTTGCTTGGAATACCTCTAATTTGCTCAGCTTACTTAGAGCACTAATATCAGAAATACTGTTGGCACTCATATCCAAACTTCTAAGTTCAGTCAGCTCACTAAGTGCACTGACATCTGTCACTCCAGTTCCAAAGAACATCAAATCATCTAAGGCATATAACTCTTTTATTGGCGACAAGTCACTAAACGGATTGGTGAACAAGGCAAGTTTCTCTAACTTCTCAAGGTTTTTTATAGGCTCTATGTTGTTTATGTTATTTCTAGAGATAATCAAAGTCTTTAGATTTTTTAAGTTCCTTACTGCTTCTATGTCTGTTAGTTCGTTAGAAGAGACCTTCAAAGTCTCTAAATTTACAAGTTTCTTAACAGGTGTAATATCTGTTAACTTATTTCTCATAAACGACAACTCTTTAAGATTGTCCATTGATGAAATTAAGTCAATGTCAGATATCTCTTGATCATTCAGTGATAAAATTTCTAAGTTATCTAGACCGATGATCCCAGAAATATCAGTTACATGACCATAACTAACTTCCAATTCCTTGAGACTTGTAAGATTTGAGAAAACACTTAAGTCATCCAGTCTATACACATTGATTCTAAAAGTGGTCAACTTATCGATCTTTTCAAGTGACTCTAAATTCACAACTTCACAGGAAAACAAATCTATCTTATTTAAATTAGGATGTCCTTCAAATAATGACAAATCAACTTCTGCACAGTTTTCAAATCTAATAGATTCTAATAGCTCTAAGTCTGCAATTGTTTCAATGTTCTCACAGTCATAACCTCTTAAATAAAGTGATTTTAAATTCTCAAAATACTTTAAATCACTAACATCAATTTTTTTAAAGCCCGTTGTAAAACCATAATTGTCATTATAGAGTTTAAGTTCCTCTATCTTGCTTAATTCTCCTTTAGTCAAAGGATTAGAATAGTTTCCTATCGCTTCACGAATTTCTTTTTCTAAGACAGGATCGCTAATTTCTACTTCGGTAATTCGCTTCTGTGCATCATTCTCAACAATAATACCTAAACCAGTTTCATTAGACCATAATGTCTTCCAACCAAACTCATCCACAACATAGCGCCATGTCATTGGGAAGTAAGTAATGTTCTTATACAATAACACTGGATATGCTTCTTGCCTATTGTCTATTTTCTTACCATTAACCTCTATAGGGAATGGTACCAATGAGGCTCTAACTGTACTTCCAAGCTTGTTGGATGCATTGAGGAAAGATTGGTCAAATTCTCCTACTGAATCTTTAACATTAATTTTCAAACCATTCTCATTACTAAATTTTAGTTCCAGTCCCATACCACTCATGTAATCTGACGTCATCGGAAAATAAGTTATATTCTTATATGTAATGACCGGATATTGACTTTCTTCATTTAAAATCAATGTATCGTTTACACGTACATCATAATCAGTGATAATAACATCTACATATTTATTACCATTCACTGAGGTCATACCCAGTGTAAATAACAGCAGACATAACACAATCACACTTATCATTATTCTTTTCATAGCAACCCCTTCTCATAATCTCTCTTTAGCAATTCCATTTCATTGATAGGATATAAAACTTCTCTCATTTTTTATACTATCACATAATTGCCATCTTAATACAGAATGACATGAAACTTAACCTTTACTTAAGTCCTATTAGGAGATTTTTATGTCAACTATAAAAGAACCCCTGATATACAGACTGTTTCACTTAGTCTATATAACAAAGGTTCTCTAGTTTTATTCCTCATGAACAATAAGTTCATTATAATCTTTTACGGATATTGGTTTACTAAAAAGGTATCCTTGCATATAATCACATTTATTTTCAATTAGAAAGGCTTGTTGTTCTATAGTCTCTACCCCTTCAGCGATAAGTTTCATCTTTAAATTATGGCCCAACTGAATAATCGTATTTAAGATCATTTGCTGTTGTTGCTTCTGTCCACAATTTCTAATGAAACTCTGATCAATTTTTATAATGTCTATTGGTAATTCACTCAAATAATTGAAAGATGAGTATTCAGAACCAAAATCATCTAAAGCAACAGATACACCCATATCTCTAATCTTGTTCAATTCTTGGATGATGTTAGCTTTGTTTTTCATTAAAGCGGTTTCAGTTATCTCAACAATAATATCATGTCCTTGTAGGTCATATGCCTTTAGTGATTTTTTAAGAAATGTAGAAAACGTTCCATCCATTAACTGAACGCCTGATACGTTAATTGAAATCACTTTCTTTAATCCCAACCGTTGCCAAGTTCGCATTTGGTTTAATACTTCTTCGACAACCCATTTACCTATATCAATTATCACGCTTCCCTTTTCAGCTATTTTAATAAACTCAGCTGGCGAAACAAATCCTGTACCACCCTTGTTCCACCTTAATAAAGCTTCAGCACCAATGATCTTATTATCAATTAAATCAATCTGAGGTTGATACACAATAGACAATTCATTATTTTTAATAGCATCTTTCAATCCAAGTTCAATGTCATATAATCTTGAGACTTCAACAGACATTTCCTGATCATAATGTTTCACATTTACGTGAGGATTCGCTTTAGCTTCACTTAATGCTAAATCGCAAAATTGTATTAGATCAGACTTGATTTTAGCATCTTTAGGATAACAACTTATGCCAGCACTTATTGTTATTTGAATTGCATAAGTCTCATAGATCATTTCACTATTGAGAATCGATAAAACTAAATCTATGAAACTACTTAATTCTTCCTCCTTTTTATACTCTATAATAAATGCAAATTCATCTCCATTTATCCTATAAAAGGAAATATTATTGTTTTCCAGTCTTCTCATTTTCTCCGAGAGTTGTATGAGTATCTGATTGCCAACACTATGTCCATATGTATCATTAATCAATTTGAAGTTGTCTAAATTAAAAAACATGAGACCAATACTGTGTTTACTATGATTAATCATTGAGTCAAGAGCATCATTGAAAGCCTTTCGATTTTGACTGCCTGTTAAATAATCTGTATAACTGTCCTGCTTAAACTTATCAATTTTCTCTGTCAACTTAATATAAAACATCAAAGAAATCGACAACAATAGATTGACTAATATGACGTCCATACTATCTTCTATAACTTCACTAACACTGTAAATTCTAGAAGAATGATAATAAACAAATACAAGAAGAATACTTACAAAGTTAGCATATAACTTCCCCGGTGTTAAACATAACAGCATAATCGGAAGAAAGAAATATGTTTCTTCCACTAACCCTACTTCCAAAGGAAATCTTAAGTTAATAAAGACAAAAATCAACAATCCAGAAACATACATAAGTATCCTTCTGTTTAGTTGCTTTAAGAGTATAGCCATATGCATAACAATTGCAAATATAATAGTAAGCATACGCGCCTGCATATCTACATAATTTAACAGCATAGTTATGGTTATCAAGGCAAGAGCCAAGATGAAAACGACAATTGGTAAGGTCGTCACATTCAACCATGGAATTCGTTGTATTCTCTTTAGAAATAAATCTTTCATTCTCATCCCCTTACTCAATTCTTCAATAACTTACATCAATTAAAATGATTAGTAGAACTTCTATTTTTCTATCATGCAAGCTTCCATCTATAATAGAATCCAATTTGATATACGCTAGATATCTATACCCAAGAAGACCTCTTATAAATCATTTGTATCATATTTATGAGAAATACTATAAGCTAAATCAAAGAACAGCACACTATAGTTATAAGGATTGTAATTTTCATGATATTTGTTTTGGAATAAAATTATTCAAGGTATGTGTAAAGAAGATTGTTCTTACGATAAATCTGTGATAAAAAGTTACTATATTTCATAGAGAATGAATTTCCTAACCACTAAAATCTTGATTTTACAGAGTGCTAGATGCGGGGAGATGAAGAGAATTCTCCGACTTCGAATAAAATACTTCCAAAGTCAGAGAATATTATTAGATCATATTTATTAGTTGAAAAAAATACATCGATCGTTGATTCTATATAACAGTTCTAAACAATGTATTTATCTCTAAGTATAATATAGCACTTAAGATTTACTACTATAATATCTTAGCGTCTCATATTATTTATTATAGGTTCTTGGTTCTACGTCTGATGGAATTGGCGAGGTATATATTTCACCATTTAATCGTTCTTTTAACTCTAATTTAGCTTGATCTATTATTTCATGATTGTGAAGAAGTCGAACAGCAGTCTCTGCCATTATCTTGCTTGCATGAACCAATCCTTTATGAGCAATAGATGATTTCCCTTGAGCAACCATTTGCCAGCTATGAGCAGGTGTACCTTGGGAATAACACGTTGTCATACATTGTACTGTCGGTACAATCCATGACACATCTCCTACATCACTAGAACCAGGCATAGTGACTTTACTTTCAAAATAAGGTATAAACTTCTCAAAAAGAGGTCTATCAAACTCTAATCTCAAATCTTCACCAAGTCCTTTCCCAAATAACCCCATCATCATTTGAGAACCTTTTTTCTCTGCTTCAGAAAGTGTCTCACAATATTTTGATGCATAAATACATTCATCATCTGAAAATGACATTGGTTCTAATTGTCTTCCAACATTGCTCATAACTTCACTTAAAGTGCTATTGGGTATAATATTTGAACAAGCTTTGTCAAATACTATTTCAACTTCCGTTTCACTCATCATAGCTGCACCCTTGGCAACTTTGATGACTCTTTCAAAAATGTCCTTTACTTGAGTAATTTTAGGTGCTCTTATTAAATAAAGAACCTCAGCTTCTGCTTGGACAACATTAGGTGAGATACCGCCTGTATTTGTAACCGCATAATGAAGTCTTGCATCTGAAACAATATGTTCTCTTAAATAATTTGTGCCTACATTCATTAATTCAACACTATCTAAGGCACTCCTACCTAAATGTGGAGATGCTGCTGCATGGGAACTTCTGCCTTTGAATTTAAAATAGCATTGAATATTAGCTAGAGTACTTACCGAAAACATTCCATTTATAGAACCAGGATGCCATGCTATTGCAACATCTAAATCATCAAATACACCATCTCTAGCCATAAATGCTTTTCCAGATCCACCTTCTTCACCAGGACAACCAAGAAGTTTAATTGTACCACTCATACCACTTTCATCTAAATAGTGTTTCATAGAGACTGCTGCACTTACAGATGCAGCACCAAATATATTATGTCCACATCCATGGCCCTCGTTAATATCATTACGTTTCTTTTGCTCAAAGACATCAGCAATTTGAGATTGACCATCAAGTGCATCATATTCTGCTAAAAATCCAATAACAGGATAACCACTACCATAACTTGCAATAAAAGCGGTCTCCATATTTTTGATTTCATCATCTACAGTGAAACCTTCATTAAGTAATGTTTTCTTTAATACATCTGCAGATTTATGTTCGTCAAATTTCAATTCTGCATATTCCCATATTTCATCACTCATCTTACAAAAGGTAAGTTTATTTTCTTCAATCCATTGTTCAATATTCATGATAACCTCCTATATTATGCATACTCTAAAATGGTAGTATTCCAACAGGATTATCACTAGCATTCCCATGCCCAAATGATTCTCTTGTGAAAAATAAAACCGTTGTACCTAGACCATCGTTATTTGCTTGACGGCATATCACAGGCTTATCTCTTAGAATCTCAAGCAAGTCCTCATTATCAACTTTCCCATATCTGTTAAACATTTCTCTCAACATATTTTCTGAATGTAGTTGTCTCTTCTTAGAATAACTCGGTGACTTTAGATATTTGATCCAATCATAATAATCATACTGGTTACTCTGAACAATTTGATTTTTTACTACAGTCAATCTCTGTTCTGTCGGTATGGATTGTGTTGCAACAATGACATTATTATCACTAATGACCAAGTTATAAGACAATGGACTTCTTCCTTCTTCATCTAACATAGCCTTGGCAGCTTCCTGAGCACTATTTGAACGCATGGCTCTTCTTACAAGAACGCCCCTTGGTGTCATGATTGGCGCTTTCAATTTGGACTGCAAAACACTTACAGTCATACAAACACCCGATTCGTTCTTACCTGTTGCTGTACCTAGATCCGCACCGGTCCTATACAAGAACACTTCTGGTTCACCTTTAAGTTTATGGTGTACGAAGGCATTCCCTGCCGTCATCCTACCATCAGCATCATAATTTTGACCATGAGTTGTTGTACCATCTGGATTGACTATTCCGAAGTTTGTACATCCTTCAAGTTTTACTTCTGGTGGCATCTGTGACATAAACTGATAAAACATATTGATCATTATTGATTGAGTTACTATGGCATCAACTGAAATATTTTCACCTGTAGCATTTATATATCCAGTATGCATACCTCTAATTTCTTCCATGTCCTCACTTGGAATATAAGATGCATACTGCATTGCCATATTGTGAATAATATCCTCGTTGAGATACTTTTCATTCATAGTACCTTTGGTCTTATTTACAATGTTATTTAGTATATGTTGCGTAGCAGTTATTTGTTTCTTTAATCCATTACCGATACCCACACCTAAATCATATCTATTGTCTGCTTCTACATAAAGATAAGGTTGTTTATTTGAATCTCTCCACTCGTATTTCATACGTTCCTCCTATGCAACTGTTGTCATTGAATCTCCTGTTAAGTCATCTTTTCTTTCATCAATAGGGTATACTTTCATAGCTATATATGAAGCTATATCCGAAACAATTGCCGGTATTGCCATACATAGTACAATTGTAGTTAATACAAGCTCTGATTGAACTACACCTGCTTCAAATCCAACTACTCCCAATGCATAGCTCGCTAAAGTACCTCCAATTGCAGCACCTGCCTTTAAAGAAAATGTAAATCCAGATGTAACCAATCCAGCACTTTTTAGTCCTGACATTTTCTTACCAAAATCAACACAGTCAGGCAACATCATAAAGGCAGCTAGATTACATATAATACCACCTACCGCACTCATTACTGCAAGTATTACGATCATATTTAGATTCTGAACCGGATCTAAAAATAGTAATGCGATTGGATATATAATATGAATAATTGTTCCTGCTATAAATAAATCTTTCTTTGCAAACTTCTTTGTAGTAAAAGGTATTATAACAAAAGCTAATAAGGTAAATATAATACTCAAATTACCTACTTTTCCTATAAAACTCATATCGTTTAAAACATATTTAGCAAAATACGATTGAACAGCTTTGATTGAAGCATCTGCTAAATTATTTGATCCAAAGGCTATGATTAGCATCAATAGAGCTTTGTTTGAAGTAACTGCTTTTAATTGTTCTTTTCCCGAGTATTTCTGACCATTAGACTTTAACATAGCAGTTTTGGCTGCAGCCTGTGTATCAAAACGTCTGGCACTACTTGCACAGATCCACATACTTGGGACTATCAAAAGCGACATAATGATAGCTAATTTCTGCCATCCACCTGCACCTCCACCTAACATATCAACAATTTTAAATATATTCACTGCAATCAGACTTGCTGGAATTGCCATTAATTTTGATGCCATAACCATATAATTTCTCTTCTGCTTATTCTGTGCAACAATCGATACAATCGATTGATATGGTAAAACAATTAACGTGTAACCAATTGACCATACAGAATATAATATGAAGTAATATGCTGTTTTGGCTGTTGTGTCAAAATTTACAGCTGTAAATAGCATGATGAAAATCAGCACTGCAAATAATGAACCAAAAATCATATACGGTCTATATCGTCCCCATTTTGATTGCGTTCGGTCTGACATTGCTCCAATTATAGGATCGAATAATGCATCAACAATTCTAGAAGTTAAGAACATCGTACCTGCTGCAGCTATTGAAACTCCAGCAATATCAGTCAAATAATAAATTATATAACTGGATACCATAATATACATTAAGTTGACTCCGAAGCCACCAAATCCATATCTAAAGACTTCAAAACCAGTAGCGTCCAACATCTTACTTCCTTGATTTTTAGATTTACTCATAGTACCCCCTTATTGTTCAGTAGTAATAATATTCAGATTCGTCTGACTATTTACGACTTAATGTAAGTTTATATCATAAATTATTAATAAACAAGACTTTTATGACTTATTTTTAAAACAAGTCATAAACACTACAAAAAAAACTTGCTACATCTATAGCAAGTTAAGTTATTAATCTATATTTTTTTGATGGTCTTCCAACTTTTTTAGAATTTTGCTCAAAGCCTTCTTCTAGCACACCATGTTCCTCTAGAATTGTCATAATACGATTACTACTCCTATGAGCAATATTTAAATATGACATGACATCTTCGGTCGTTAAAAGCTTCTTAATATCATAAAGAGCAAGTAATCTACATAAGTTAAATACTTTGACACCATATATTCTAGACTGCTCATATTGAGATTCAAGCTGATATTCATTAATTGGCAAGCAATAATTACTATTTATTGGACCAATAATAAATTTCTCATCTGTAACGACAAAGCACATACTTTTACCAAAGGATTTTGCATATTTGACAGCTTTTGTCGCATTATATTCACACTCAACCATGCTTCTTCCAATACCAATTCCCATTGAAAATGTTAATGAATAGTCTTTTATAAGATCATCAAAGACTCTGTAGTATACTTTTCCATGATTAATGGAAACCTCTTCTGAGTTAATTACAAAGAACAAACTTTTATTCTCTATTCTTAAATTCATAACACCTTTATATTCATCATGTTTCTTAAGTAACTCACTAAGAGCATTAACCTCGTCAGTTTCTTTACATTCAATAATCCCGAAGTATTTTTTTTTCTTGTTTGAATTATATGACTCAATGTCAGTGACTAGTTGATTAAAACTAGTAATAGCATATTCATCAATTACGGTGTTACTTATCTTATATAGGATACCCAAGCTTTCCAACTCTTCAGATATTTTTGCGGCAGATACAATTGCAAGATCAATTTCACCATTGTTATATTTTCTTTTAATATCTTCATAAATGTTTTCACGAGTCAACTCTGAAAAGTCTTCAAATTTAAATGTCTGCGCTTTTTTTGTGAGTGCCTCAGGAATAATATTATAGAATTCCTCATCGTATTTTTCTATCATGCCCAAGTGATCAATATAAACTCTACTAACATCAATGTCTTTATATTCTAACACTAGCTCTAACATACTAAGTGATAAACTTAATTTATCAATAGTAACCATACCATATGGAGTATTGGATCTATTTTTTAGAGTTTCATATGTTTTTAGTCCTACAAATCCACTAAAAAGAATACCTTCAATGTCATTAAGCTCTTGAACTATCCTTTCGATTTGATTTCTATCAGTATAATGATGATAACTTATATTATAATGTTTTCTGTTGTCCCCTAAAACTGTTTTTATGAGTTCATTAGTTGACTCTGTTCCAATAACAGCTATCATTTTGCCTCCTCTTGTATTCAATGATAATATTATATCATACTTTTACTTCCAAAGACTATAAGTACATTTACAAGCTTTAGGACTTCAATCAAATAAAGAACACCAACATAAGTTGATGCTTATAAATGGATTAACAACCTCTTTTAAACAAAATTCTTGGTAGATACTGTAGATGCATTAATTTCTATGCAACTAAACCTAGTTGATTATATTTATGTCTAGATCAATTTGATTAAGGCATTAAATATACCATCTTGATCATTCGATGTGGTGATATAATTTGATACCGCTTTTACTGCATCTGTTGCGTTTTCCATGGCAACTCCCATACCTACATAATCTATCATATCAATATCGTTGTTACCATCACCTATAGCAATCATCTCTTCTTTCTGTATATTAAATCTGCTTCCTATAAAAGCTAATGCCTTTGACTTAGATACTTTACTATTAAAAAATTCAAGATAATGTGCCTTTGAAGTCACATAAGTTATCGACTCATTAATCGTACCTTTTAGTTCTTTCTGAAGTTCTATTAGTTCATCAGGTGAACTTATCCATATGATTTTAGTAACACCTTGGTCATAGATTGTTTCTTCATTATGGATTACAATTGGAACTTCACCAGATAATGTTTGATAGTCTTTAACCTTATCATCCATACGATTAACGTACAATTTATTATTTGACCAGACAATCATCGTCATATCATATGCTTTACCCAACTCAAAAACCTGACGTGCATCTAAATCAGAAAGCTTTTGCTCATATATAACCTCTTGAGTCACTGAATCGATAATCATTGCACCATTATAGGTAATAATCGGAGCTTTTAAGTTCAATAGTCTAATGAATTTATTAACACCTTGTATAGGTCTGCCTGTACTAATTGTGACTATTACATTTTCACCTTGAACTCTTTCAATTGCTTCTCTTGTAGAATCACACACTTCACCCTTACTATTTAACAGTGTCCCATCGATGTCTAGCGCCAATAATCTATACATTACTTTCTCCTTCTAAGAATATCTAAAATCTAAAATCGAGGGCAACTTATATAACAAAGCTACGACAGCAAATGATTAAAACAACTCAGTCAATTGAACTGGCATATCTATCTACAAACCCAAATATATCTTACAAAATTATTCTTTCTTGTTTTTCTAACGCTACAACGATCTATAATCTCAATATTTTCAGCAAGTAACTCATCTGTCATATCCTCACAAGCTACTAAAACAAACTTATCAGATATTCGTTTTGCATTTCTTATAATCATCATCTGATTCTCTTTATCAGTATGTGTCAGTATCCCATAAGGGATATCAACAATAGCAGCATCATAGTGTGTATTGATATCTTTTATATTTCCTGTAATAACCTCTGATTTATAATCAAAGTGTTCAAGATTTAATCGAGCACTCTCAGCGACCTTATCATTAAGCTCACATCCAATAATGTCATACCCAGCAAAGTTAGCTTCTAGTAAGACCGTTCCAACACCACAACAAGGATCAATCAGCTTCTTATTAGAATCACCGTTTCCAGCAGCATTGGCCAATACTTTTGCTAAATAGATGCCCAATGAACTTGAATAAGAATGTGGTTTCTCATTATGTAATTGCCATTTCATATCATTTACTGATAATATGCCAAAATACCATATATCTTTGTACACTGTAATACCAAAGGTATTCTTAGGATTCTTAAAAGTAGGATAACCATAAATAACATTACCAACTTTTTTGCACAATGCCTTTTTTTCAGTTCTAGAGGGTACACATTTAGAAGGATCGATAAACTTCACTAGAAAATCATTGCAAACAAAATCATTGTTTTCTATCAACTCAACAATACCTTCTATTGAGCTAGCAGTATATATAATCTCTAGTTTATTTCTAATATATGGGCTAATAGATGGTTCTATGGTCTGTTCAGAGAAAAAAATCTTTCCCTCTATCTCACGACCGAATAAAGATCTCATTTCAAAATCACATAATTCTTTTTCGTGATTCTGATAATTTACATCATAAAGATATTGAATCGAGTTCATAAGCCCCCTTAATATCCTTTCATTGATTTATCTTTAAATCAATTACTCAAATTGCAATTTTACTGTACTATCATTTTAATTCAAAGTCTAGTACAAAACAACCGCTTGTTTCTGTCAAACAAGTTATTGGAAACAAACTATCTCATGACATTGCAACTTCATTATTAAATATATGCGTTATAACTTCGCTAAAAATTTAATACTTAGAACTGCTATTTATTGGCAAATATCTTCTATTTCATATAAAGCTATTATATAATTAGAAGGTATGTAACAACGGAATATGTAATGATGGTTGACATTACATATTTGATTAATGATGATTTAGGAGGATAGGAAATGAGTAAAAAGAAGTTATTTGTATTAATAATATCTCTATTGCTAATTGGTTGTAGCAATAATGATATAGTAGCAGGAACGAATGAACCAACAAATGAAACCGATTCTGTAGCAGAAGAATCAAACATAGTAAAAGATCATCAATATATTTTAAAAGGAAAACTTCTTTCAAATGAACCACCTCATGGTACCAGTATAGAACTAGATGATCCGTTGAAGTTGAAAGTAAATGGTAAACAAGAGGAGTATTCTTTTTCATTTATTTCATTAAATAATGACGAGGTGTATAACTATGTTGAAAGAGATCAATTTACGTATGAAGAACCATTTATTCTTTTAAAGCAAGATGCCAATATTTCAGTTCAAGTTAAAGTAGATCTAACTAATTTTTTTGAATCTAATAATATAAACGCCATAGATGAGAGCCAACCTCTGTTTATTGAAAATTTTGAAATTCTAGAAGTTGATGGTGAGAAACAACTTTTAGATAAATCTGATCAGCCTTATCCATTTGAAGTAAGTGATTCAGACGATGATACTAACAAGAATGTGATTAATAATGTGATTATAGATCTTATTTGCTCAAACTACAATGTCGAAAATCTTAGAGAAATATTAAATGAAAGTCTTGAAATAGTAAATGTTGATTTTACAGGTGATGGCATTCAAGATGTTATATGCTATGTCAATGATGTCACTTTAGGTTTTTATGACATGGTTTTTATTGTTAAAGAGGATTCAGAATTAAAAATATTAGATTTTGAAGGTAAAGATTATCAAAAATATGCTCATAGTGCTTACTTTGATGGTACATTTATTCATTATATTACCGAAAGTTCTGGTCAAGGTATATCTGGAAAGTCTCAGTCACTGTTCGTTTATGATGCTGGAAAAATTAAAGACACGGGAGCTGGTGTTTATCTTGAAGGAAATGAGGCTCAACCACCAACACCAAGTTTCCCTGAAGGTTATGAAACAGAAACTGTTTCAAGAGTAGATTTTGATAATGCAGAAAATGATTATAAAGCATTTAAAGTTACATCTGTTACTAAAGGATCAAAAAACTACACTGTCACTTCACATTTCAAGTACAATGAAGAAAGCAAAAACTTTGATGTCGAAACAACAATAGTTGACTCTGATAATAACGAAAGTATTCTCTCACCAAAAGATATCCATGAAAATCAATCTATTGGAGGCTTAAATGTTTCTGATGTTGTATGGAAAGAGAATGACTCATTTGAGTTAACCTTAGATGGAGAAGTTCAATTAAATGGTGTTATAAGAGGATCATTTAGCGAAATGTACATGGAAAATGAATTTTTCTTTATCTCAAATGATAAATTTGAGAAACCTATTTCATATAATTACTTAGATTGGGAAAAACAAATAGATTGTTTTTCTGGTCTTATTACAAAAGTTGATCTTTTAGACACCACTGTTCAAAACTATCTATTAGAGGGTAACGAATTAAATGTTGTAGCAACTGTTACAAGTTATTCTTATGGTGATAAATTTGAGAGTGAAGGATACGAATCAATCGAAATACAAACAATTGAACTATTAGATGAGCAAATGAGTAACGAAACATCTGATTCAAAAGCTAATAAATCTTTTGTTGACCCTAAGATAATTCTAGTTGGACAGACCTTTGAAGGGCTAAAAGTTTCATCAATTTACTATGAAGAAGGACGCAGCATCAATCTAAAACTTACTGGTAGTCTATCTAGTAATGGTATTTTGACAGGTGTACTTGACAACGGATATGGTGAAACTGAATTTTACTATACTTCTAATGAGAATTTTGACAAACCAATTCAGTATACATTTGATAGTAGTTACTCAAAAAGTTTCAAAAGTTTTTCAGGTAGTATTTCTGATACAAACTTAATTTTAGATGCTGATGTTAAGCAATATATATTAGACGGAAACTCACTTGCAGTTGCCGGTGATATCACTTACTTCAGTCATGCAATGTTAGACCAAAGTGACGCAGGCGGTAATTGGTTAAATTACTCTATAATTGAAATCACTGACGAAGAATGGCTTCTACTCCAAGAAGAAAGTTCTCCTTCTTTGGAGGACGAGATTTTCACAACTACAAATCAAGGTGATTTTTATGTAGACTACTCACGTTATAGTAGTGTTATCATTCCTATGTTAGAGAGCAAAAACAGTAATCAGTTAAATCACATGAAAGTAGATTTTAATGGAGAAACAGAATTAAAATTTACTGTTATAGGTAGCTTTGAAGATGTTCAAATCAATTATGTCCCTTATGCTGGTGAAGAAGGTGAATGGAATAATCTTGGAACTATTTCAGATACAGTGGTAGAATTAAATGCAAATTTACCAAATGATACTTCAACAATATTTGTTACTGGTAAAGTTCTTACAAGTAACGGCACCTATGAAAACATCAAATTCACCCTAGATGATATGAGAGACCTTTCTGATTATGACTTATACTTGATAGAAAACTAACCTCAATCACTTACTGATATTTATAAGTTTCAAAGAAAATCTTGCATTATATGTGCATATCTATAATTGATAAACCCAGTACTCTTTTTAGGATACTGGGTTTTTTCAACAACCTCACACTAATCATGAAAAACGATAGTGTCTTTATGTATTAACTATATGGTTAACTTCATCGATCTAATAAATTACTAATTAAATAAATAGGTCTTTCAACTGTCTATACAACATTTTATACTTGTGATGTTTCTTTATATAGAGAGTGCGTTTTTCTGCATCAGGTTTATACTCATTAGTGGTACTGATAATCTTATCCGTTGCCTCTAATACACTTTCATATTTCCCTGCACCTACAGCAGCAAGTATAGCAGCTCCAAGTGCACCACCTTGATTGGTATTTATATCATAAACTGTATGTCCAAAAACATCTGCAATGATTTGCTTCCATTCCTTACTTCTAGACCCACCACCTAATACTCTAACTTCATTGATTGGTAGATTCATATCATTCATTAAATCAAGTGAATCTTTTAGTCCAAAGGCAACACCTTCAAGTACAGCCTTAGTCATAGATGCTCTGTCTGTAGTCATTGACATTCCGAAGAAAACACCTTTGGCATTTGGATCAGCATATGGTGTTCTTTCGCCCATTAAATATGGTAAAAAAATAACATCATCAACCTCTTCTGGCAATTCATCTATCAAGTCCTGAATGGTATTATGCTTTAGGGCTTCTTCATTCCACCATTTCAAACAAGATGCTGCTGAAATCATAACCCCCATGGTGTGATACTCACCATTTGCATGACAAAACGCATGTAGTCTATTTTCTTCATCAACTTTATAGGCTTCATGAGTGGCAAATACAACCCCACTAGTGCCAAGTGTTACACTAACAGCTCCAGGTTTAACAACACCGCTACCAATTGCACCAGCAGCTTGATCTCCAGCTCCACCTACTACTAAGACATCCTGAGTAATTCCAAGAACATCTTTCACTTCTTCCGTCAGTTTTCCAGTGACTTCATACGACTCATAAAGCTTAGGTAGTTGATTCTCTTCTAACCCTACAAAAGATAACATTTCTTTCGAATAACACTTATTTTCAACGTCTAATAGTAACATACCCGAAGCATCAGAATAATCAGTGGCAAAATCCCCTGTTAAACAATATCTCACATAATCCTTTGGTAACAAGATCATAGAAATACTCTTAAACACGTCTGGTTGATGCTTCTTTAACCAAATAATTTTAGGAGCAGTAAAACCTGTAAGTGCTTTATTGCCTACAAGTTCACTGAGTTTCTCTGAACCGAAGTGAGCAGTTATATCGTCACACTCCTCTTGAGTTCTTTGATCACACCAAAGCATCGCAGGATGTAGTACTTGATGTTTCTCATCAAGCGTTACCAAACCATGCATTTGTCCACTGAATCCAATGGCTTTAATTAAATCTTTATCTATGTTGTCACAAACTTCTTTTAATCCATCTAGAGTTTGATTCCACCAATCAAGCGGATCCTGTTCAGCCCATAAAGCTTTTGGATATTTTACAGGATACTCTCTAGTTGTTTCATATGCTATTTGTCCTTCTTCTCCCATTACCATCAACTTAACAGAAGAAGTTCCTAAATCAATTCCAATAAACATAAGACTCCTATAGTCCAAATAATTCTATTAAAGGTAATAGACTTGCGCCTATCACAGAGCATTTTGGTGTCATTTCAGACATCACTATATCAGTGTTAACATTCGTCATCGTACTTTCTAGTTTAATCTTATCTACCAAGTTAATCTCTTTATCACGCAAATATTTAACGATGTCTCCTCCTATGATGACTTGCTCAGGACCCAATCCTAAAATGATATTTTCTATACCAAGAGATAAATAGTTAAAGTACTTTGATAGAACATCTCTTTTATTATCATCTAATTGATTAAAGAACGTGTTAAGAGAAAGTACATCACCTGAATACTCATTATACATTCTAAGTAAACCTTTTTCAGAAGCAAAGACTTCCCAACATCCTTTTCTACCGCATTCACAAATAAGGTCTTGATCAGATATTCGCATATGTCCGAACTCACCAGCACGTTTAAGCTTTGATTTGTAAACTTTATTTCCAATAACGATACCACAACCAACACCATCAGTAATCGAGACATAAACCACATTTTCATACTTCATAGCTGATCCCAAATGTATCTCAGCTAATGCTGCCACATTTGCCTCATTTTCTATATACAAAGGCATATCCAATGCTTTTCTGAATGTTTTTAAAGAATAATTTGAGGTCCGTAGATTAGGAGCATTTATCACAAGGAGCTCCTCTTCATCTACGATTCCTGGAATGGATAAACCAACACCTAGGCAATGCTTCTTTGTCAGCTGATGTTTCTCCATCAGTTCTTCTATCACATCTAAAATACCCTGCAGTACATTATCTAAAGTGTCACTCACCACATATTCAACTTCATCTATTGCTTCAGACATCAAATTCATCAACATGACCGATACCTTATGAGGAGATATATCTATACCTATGCTCACCCTTGAAGACTTATCGATTTCCAGCACAAGTGGCTTTCTCCCACCAGTACTTTCAGCAATACCTTGCTTTATAATAAGTCCTTCTTCTAAAAGTTCATTTACGTTGGTCGTTACAGTCGTAATACTTAAAGCTAGTTTCTGTACAAGGTCTTGCTTCTTCAAAGACTTAGATGTACGAAAGGCATTTAATATCATCGCTTTATTTCTTATTTTTATTTGACTCTGATCCAGCTTTTGCTCTGTATTTACAATATGTTTCATAAGTTCACCTCTATATAATTATATAGAAAGTAACCTTTAATTGCCATAAATATAAGAATTTAAGATTGTTTCAAGTAATTCTTGTCTACCTGAAGTGTTCTTGATTTCTTTTAATGACATTGCATAGGCTTCAAGTTCTTCAAAACCTACCTCTCCATCAACAATTTGTTTTCCAATACCCTTTGTATATGATTCATAACGCTCATTAACGAACTGATCAAATTCACCATCAGAAATAATCTTATCAGCAATGATTAATCCTCTTGCAAAGGTGTCCATTCCTGCAATATAACCATAGAATAAATCTACAGGCTCAAATGAACCTCTTCTAACTTTTGCATCAAAGTTCAAGCCACCTGGTGCTATACCACCATTTTTCAAGACCTCAATCATTGCAAGAACAGCATCATAGATATTTGTAGGGAATTGATCTGTATCCCAACCTAATAATAAATCACCTTGATTGGCATCTATAGAACCAAGAACATCATTGATTCTACACATATTCAATTCATGCTCAAAAGTATGCATAGCCAAAGTTGCATGGTTGGCCTCAATGTTCATCTTAAAGTCTTTTTCTAAACCATATTTTCTTAAAAAAGATAATACCGTTGCTGTATCAAAGTCATATTGGTGTTTTGTAGGCTCTTTTGGTTTTGGTTCTATTAACAGTTGTCCAGTAAAGCCAATCTTTTTCTTATAATCAACAGCCATTTTTAGGAATCTACCTAAGTTATCAAGTTCTAAAGCTGTATTAGTATTAAGTAATGTTTCGTAACCTTCACGTCCACCCCAGAACACATAGTTTTCTCCACCCAATCTCTGAGTGATCTCCATAGCCTTTTTAACTTGTGAAGCTGCAATAGCAAATACATCAGCATTTGGAGAAGTTGATGCTCCATGAACAAACTTTGTTTTCGTAAATGCATTTGTGGTTCCCCATAAACACCTGATACCAGTCTTTCTCATCAAGACCTCTATGTAATCAACAATTTCATCTAAGAATTCATGTTTTTCAGCAAGGGTATCACCTTCAGGAGCAATATCTAAATCATGAAAACAGAAATACTCCATACCTAGTTTCTCCATAAACTCGAAACCGAAATCAGCTCTAAGTTTTGCTTGCTCCATACCACTTAATTCATTCCATGGTCTTACCATAGTTGCTTCACCAAACGGATCATTACCATCACCAGTTAATGTGTGCCAATAACTCATAGCAAATCTTAAGTGCTCTTTCATTGGTTTGCCTGCAACAATTTTCTCTGCATCGTAATATTTAAATGCTAAAGGATTCTTTGATGACGGTCCTTCATACTTGATTTTTTCAATATCCTTAAAAAACATAACGCCTCCTATACTTTTAATAAGTTTTATAGTAATTATTATTTATCTACATCTGTATTATTTTTTAGATTTAGATTTTGAGTAAACATCAAATGCTACTGCAAGTAACAATACCAAACCTTTTACTATCGATTGCCAAAAAATATTGATTCCCATTATAGACATACCATTGTTTAATATACCCATAATAAGTCCACCAATAATGGCACCAATAACTGTACCAACACCACCTGTTGCTGATGCTCCACCAATGAAACAAGCAGCAATTGCATCTAATTCAAAGCCTACCCCAGCAACTGGAGAAGATGAATTTAAACGACCTGCAAATACAATACCAGCAACTGCTGCCATCAATCCCATATTCACATATGCTGCAAATAGAATTTTCTTAGTTTTCACACCTGAGAGTGCTGCTGTTTTAGCATTACCACCCATGGCATAAATATGTCTTCCCACAACTGTCTTTTTAGTGATAAATGTGTAAATGGAAATCAATCCTATTAAAATAATAACGATGTACGGTAATCCTTCAGCAAGTGATAACCAAAACATGAATACATTGGTCAACAAAAAGATTGAAACAACTTCTATTAAATGTGTCTTATAGTTTGGTACATGAAAATTATTTTTAATTTTATTTTTTCTGTCCAATCTCTTATAAATAACATAAATGATTGATGCCACAATACCGATTACCAAAGTGGTCAAGTGTAAACTTGTACCTCCTAAAAAGTCAGGAAGTGTCCCTGAAGCTATGGTCACATAGGCATCTGGTAACGCTATTGTTTGACCATTAAGAATTAGATTGTTTATTCCTCTAAATACCAACATACCCGCGAGGGTTACGATAAAGGAAGGAATATTAACGTATGAAATCCAAAAGCCTTGCCACGCTCCTGCTAAAATACCACAGATTAAAGATAAAATAATTGAAATCCCTACAGGCAAGCCAAGCACAACACTGAAAAGTGCAGATGTCGCACTAACAAAAGCAACGACTGAACCTACGGAAAGGTCTATATTACCGCCAGTTAGGATACATATCAGCATACCAACTGCCAAGATCAGTACATAACTGTTTTGCATAATGATTCTTTGTACGTTAATTGGTTTTAATAAAATACCACCTGATGTCACTTGAAAAAATAACATAATGGTCAGTAGTGCAACTAACATGGCATACTGTCTCATGTTATGTTTAATAATACTTTTTATGTTTTCCATTCTTCACCTCTAATACTTCCCTGTGCTTTGAACAATACAACTCATAATACTCTCTTGTGATGCATCTTCAACTGCCATTTCGCCTACCATTTGACCTTCATTCATAACGTAGACTCTGTCACAAATTCCTAATATTTCTGGTAGTTCTGATGAGATAACAATGATACTTTTACCTTGTTCAGCAAGTTCATTTATGATAGCGTATATCTCGTACTTAGCACCTACATCAATGCCTCTAGTTGGTTCATCCAGAATTAGAATATCAGGTTCTGAGAACAACCATTTTGCAAGTACTACTTTCTGCTGATTACCACCAGACAGATTCCCTGTTGTTTGGAAAATACTTGAGGATTTTATTCTTAGTTTTTCTCTGAAATTCTTTGCGTGCTCTAATTCCATATCTGTGTTAACAACACCTCGTTTGGAAATCTTCCATAAATCAGAAAGTGAAATGTTCTTTCTGATATCATCAGATAATATTAGTCCAGCACCCTTTCTATCCTCAGTTAAATAAGCAATACCATGAGAAATTGCTTCTACAACATCTCTGCATTCAATTCTTTGACCATCTTTAAAGATTTGACCAGATATGTTTTTACCATAGCTTTTACCAAAGATACTCATAGCAAGCTCTGTTCTACCAGCACCCATCAATCCAGAAATGCCAAGAATTTCACCTTTTCTTACATTAAAATTCACACCTTTGATGCGTTGTCTCTCTTCATCAAGTGGATCATAAACAATCCAATCCTTGACTTCAAAGTTAATATCACCAATGTTAACATCTCTTTTGGGGTATCTTTCTAGTAAATCTCTACCTACCATACCCTTAATGATTCTATCTTCAGTGATTTCATGAACACCTTTTGTCATGGTCTCAATAGTAGAACCATCACGGATGACAGTGATTTGATCTGCAATTTTTGTGACTTCATTAAGTTTATGGGAAATAATAATACACGTTAAGCCTTGTTCTTTATTTAAGTCTATTAGTAGATTTAATAACTTATCAGAATCCTCATCATTAAGGGCCGCTGTCGGTTCATCTAAAATCAACAACTTGCAGTCTTTTGCAAGTGCTTTTGCTATTTCAACCAATTGCTGATGTCCAACACCTATATCTTTGATTAAAAGGTTTCTATTAAGGTTAATACCAACCTTCTGCATTAACGCCTCAGCCTTTTGACCAGTGACATTCCAGTTAATAATGCCTTTAGATTGCTGTTCATTTCCTAAAAAAATATTCTCAGCAATCGATAAATAAGGACTTAAAGCCAACTCCTGATGGATAATGGCGATTCCATGATGTTCACTATCTCTAATATCCTTAAATGAACTGACTTGTCCATTGTAAACAATATCTCCTGTGTATTCTCCATATGGATAAATACCGCTAAGTACCTTCATGAGTGTAGATTTACCTGCACCATTTTCACCTACTAAAGCGTGTATTTCTCCATGTCGTACTTTTAAATTTACTTGATCCAAAGCCTTCACACCTGGGAACTCTTTGGTGATATCTCTCATTTCAAGTATGTAATCAGACATAAAAACTTCCTTTCAAATAATGTGCTGTAATGAAAGCATTACAGCACCTAGTATTATTGAATCTGATCTTCAGTATAATAACCTGAGTCGATTAATAACGCTTTATAATTATCTTTATCAGCAAACACTGGCTCACATAAGTATGATGGTACGACTTTCACACCATTGTTATAAGTTTCAGTATCGTTTACAGGAACAGTTTCATCATTCATGATTGCTGCTACCATCTTAACAACTTGATCTGCTAAAGTTCTTGTATCTTTGAATATTGACATTGATTGCTCACCATCAATTAACATTTTTACATTTGTTGTATCACAGTCTTGACCTGTTAATACAGGATAAGCTTTATCATCAGAACCATAACCAGCAGCCTTTAATGATGCTACAATACCTTGAGCTAAACTGTCATTTGGAGATAATACAACATCCACATTCTTATCAGCATAGAATGCTGTTAATAAGTTATCCATTCTTGCTTGAGCGCCTTCAGACTTCCAACCTTGAATAGCAATTTGCTCCATATCTACTTGTGATGAATTGATTACCAATTGACCGTTGTCAATGTATGGTTGTAATGTATCCATAGCACCTGAGTTAAAGAAATAAGCATTGTTATCATCTGGTGAACCACCAAACACTTCCATGTTGAATGGACCAGCACCTGACTCAAGATCTAATGCATTAATTACATATTCACCTTGAATTTGACCTACTAGATAATTATCAAATGTTGCATAAAAGTCTACGTTTTCTGAATCTCTAATTAGACGGTCATAAGCAATAATCTTAACATCTTCTTTTGCAGCTTGAGCTAATGCTCCTTTTAATGCTGTACCATCAATTGAAGCAACAACGATTACTTTAGCACCTCTCGTAATCATATTTTCAATTTGAGATACTTGCTGATCTACTTTGTTATCAGCATATTCTAAAATTACTTCATAGCCTGCTTCTTCAAGTTTCGCTTTCATATTGGCACCATCTTGATTCCAACGTTGCAATGATTTTGTTGGCATTGCTACCCCAATAAGATTTGAGTCACTGCTTGAACAACCTGTAAAAGCAAATGATACAAGTAGTACCGTTACCAGTAATAGTGATATAATTCTTTTCATGTTCCATCCCTCCATTAATATGTATTATTTACATCTAATATGCTAACGGAAAACGTTATCATAAAGAATGGACTATATTACGAAAGACTTCATTATGCAGCAAACTTTTTAAACCCAAATAAAAAAGTAGCATTATCTTGTGATAAAATAATGCTACTCTAAGTTTCTATATATATCATCTTCTGAGTGAAACAGATCTTTAATGACTGTTTCTCTCATATTTTCTTTATTTACTGCTATAACCGGAAACTTGACATAAGGGACGCCTTCTATGCTTTCTTCAGTAATGAATGACTCCCCTGAAAGCAACTTCTCCATAACCTCTATAGCACCTTCTGCTAGCATATTGATAGGTTTATAAACCGTCATTAATTGTTTGTCTTCAACAATTCTTTGACAAGCACTGACTTCTGCATCATGACCTACAACAGGAATCTCACCGGCCAGTCCATGTTCCGAAAGTGCACTGATAATACCTTCAGCAAGCAAATCATTTGCACCAATTATAGCATCAATTTCAACACCCTCCTCTAGCAACTGATTTATTCTCTCGTAGGCAAGTTCCTCTTTCCATAAGTCTGCCCATGACTCATGAACAATCTCTATATCACCAGCATCGATAGCACCTTGTAAAATATTATAGTAACCCTTATTAAACATATAACTGTTGCTGTCTTGAGGAGCCCCATTTATGATGACATATTTGCCTTTAGGAACCACTTCTAACAATGCCGATGCCATATATTCTCCAACAGCTACATTGTCAAAGGAGATATAAGCATCAATTGCCTCATGTTCAATGAGTCTATCATAAGCAATGATGACAACATTCTTTTTTAAGGCATAATCTAAACTTTCACCTAAAGCATCTTTGTCATTAGGAATAACAAGTATGGCTTTAGCTCCTATATCTACAAGTTGCTTAATCTGCTGATTTTGTTTGTCTGCATCTTCAAAACAGTTGGTCACTTGAACAGTATAACCAAGAGCTTCTGCACTTGCCTTTAAGATATTGACGTCTTTCTTCCATCTTTCAATAACTAGCGAATCTACACTAATACCGATCATGGCTTCTGAAGAAGATTCTACATTCACCGTTGCTACATTATTTGTATCACAGCCTGTTAACAAGATCATTATTAATAACGTACATAACAGTTTTTTCATATCTACCCCTGATATTCTTTCGGTGACATACCAACCACTTTCTTAAAGATACGACTAAAATAATTTGGATCATTGTAGCCGACTGAATAAGAAATATTCTTTATGCTTATACTCTTTTTCTTTAGTAACTCTTTGGCTTTATCAATTCGGTAATTGGTCAGGTAATCACTAAAATTAATTGCCAACTCCTCTTTAAAAATCTTACTGAAATAATGTGGACTAATGTTAACAAAAGCTGCCACATCCTTCAGTCGAATGTCTTGATCGTAATTGGATTCTATGTATGAAACTGCATTTAACATATCGTTAGATGCCTTAATGACTTTCTCCATATTTAACAGTTCAGAAATCTTTAAGACCTTCTCATATGTATAGTGTTTCATTTCAGATATTGTACAGGTTTCAAACTTATCAAAATAAGTGATTCTTATCTTATCAGCTAATCCATTTCTGTGAACAACCATATTTAAGAGTATAATGAGTTCCATTAGGACCTCTTTGATGACACGTTTATCTTCTCCATATGAATTAAACAACATCTTATAAAAATTATCTAGTTCCTGTTTGACTTCATCAAACAAACTCTCTTCAAGTGCATCCATAAGTTTCAGTTGATGAGACTTAAGCTGACTCAAAGAAATCCTATTGTCTTTCGAAATGGTCATCATATCTTCTATATGTGCTACTTGAGTTATGGCCACTTGATTAATCGCCCGTCTGGCTTCAAAATAAGAGTTCCTAATATTTTGAATATCATAACGACTACCTATACCAATTTTCAGTTCACAGTGTAACAAGCTTTTTAAACTTCTCGAAATACTGTCAGCTAAATCCAAAGCTTTGACTCTCGCCTTATATATGTCCCAATCTGGATTATCTTTAACAATTAAGATTAACCTGTTCATCATGACAGGACCTACGATAGCCTGACATTTGTACTTGATCACATTCCTTATCGACTGATTCATGGTGTGACTTTTTTCTAACATATTTTCATCAAATTCCATAAGTTCAACAATCATCACATAACCAGAATAATCATCAAAGGAAAAAGCCTCATGAAAATACTTGTTGCCCTTCAGTGGATCAAGATCTAACAACATGGAATATATAAAACCAGACTCCAAAGCAGGTCCCATATTATCCAGTTTTTCCTGTAAAGAAACCTGAAGCTGCTTATCCATCTTTTCTTTGTTGATTTCTGCAACAACAGAATCAATTACCCTAAATAGGTTCTGTTCTTCAATGGGTTTAGTTATATAATCACTCACACCTATTTTTAATGCTTCCTTAGCATATTCAAACTGTTCAAAGGCAGAAATGATTACAAACTTAACGCCTTCTTTTATAGATAAGATCTGTCTGATACTCTCAATGCCATTCAAACCCGGCATTTGTATGTCCATTAAAACAATGTCAGGACGGTACTCATCATACAACCTTATGGCTTCACGTCCATTTTTAGCCATACATACAACATTTAATCGTCCATCGTATTCTGATTCCAAAGAATACTTTATGCCTTCTCTAACAATTTGTTCATCGTCTACAATCATCACTTTATACATCGTCATCTCCATATGGTAATATCAGTGTTACTTCAGTACCAACACCTAACTCACTCTCAACTTTCAGTTGATGCTCTGAGTAAAACAGGTCTAACCGTTTATCAAGATTTTTAAGACCAATACCTGTCGACTGTGTGTCGCTACTAGATCTATAATTTTCTAGAACATCCTTGTTCATGCCGATACCATCATCTTTAATGATAATTTTCACATCCACAATATCATCAAGTACACAAACAATCAAATGTCCCTTTTCTTCCTTTTTGGATAAACCATGCATATAAGCATTCTCTACTATTGGTTGTAAAATAAGAGGTGGCATTTCTAAATCTATACACGATTCATCAATGTCGAAATCAAACTCAATCATTTCGCCAAATCGAACACTTAAAAGTTCTAAGTAGTCCCTAATGTTATCCAGTTCTTGTTTCAAAGTAACAGAGGTATTAAGTTCCTTTACATTGTATCTAAACAATCTAGACATACTCTCTAAAAACATCATTGTTCGTGGAGATTGCTCCATTTTAGATAGTTGAACAGCTGCATTAATAGTATTAAAAAGAAAATGCGGATTCATCTGAGACTGTAATGCAAACATATGAGACTGTTCTAATAGATTTTGCATTTTAAGGTTTTCGAGCTCTTGATCCTTTAGTTTTGCCTCTGTTTCTGCTTTTTCTCTTAAATCATCAAAGTGACTTTGAACAGACTTCTTCATCCTGTTAAAAGCCTCTGCTAGTATTTCTAGCTCATCTAATCCTCTAATGTGAACATCTTCTAAATCATACTTACCTTTAGAGATCGTATCAGCAGAATTAGATAGATAGGCAATTGGATTGGTAATGTTTTGTGTTGTTCTATAAATCACTAAAAATGAAAGTGCCAACAAATCAATAATCAACATAATATGATAAAAATTTGCCCTACTCACTTGTCTTTGCATATATGTATATTGGCTAGCGTTCTTGCCTAGCTGTCTTAAATTCAACTCTTGAATATAGTCGGATATATAACCTTTAACCAAACTGACCTCAGAATAAGCCTCATTGTAACCTGATACATTAGACTTTCTTTTAAAATCTACAGCTTCATCTCCATGTCTTATTAAATCATTGACCATATTGACGATATCAAGAATCATCAAATCTTCTTCCGAATAATCCTCAATGCTCTTCTTAAGACTTGAAGTCATCAATTGAACTTCTTCAGCATAACGCATATATTGATTCAAATGATCTGAATTCTTAGTTGATAAGTATTTTAAGAGTTCACCATCAACTTGATTCAATTTCTCACCAATGTCCTTTAAGAGAATATTTCTTTCAAACATATCATCCACTTGAGACTGATAAGTACTATTTGCTCCCCATGAGAACAAACCAATTGCAAGCATCATAATAATGAATATGAAGTAGTTACTAAAAATTCGTGATCTAATTGTTTTTGTTTTCATCTAATACCTGCTCAATGTTATCATGTGTAATAAGCTCTACTGGAATATTTTGATAAGAAGGTACCAGATTTCCCTCATTAAAATCATACAAGTTCTTCAAAGCCATATAACCCATCTTTTCTATATCAGGAACTATAGTCCCTGTAATAATATCTCTTCTGACATAATCTAAGATGGTTTCATCATCTCCAAAGGCAACAACTTTTATTTCATCTAACTTGTTTGCATCCTTTAGAGCTTGTATCACACCAATCGATTCCTCACTACCATTACATATAACACTGACAATATCACTGTGTTTTAATAAGAGCTGTTGTGTAGTATCTTCAGCATCTAATATGATCTCAGAATCATAACCAGAAGTTTCTACTCTTACATCATAATAGTTTTTTAAGTGACCATTAATAGCCGCAGCTTGGTCATTAATAGAATCTTCACTATCATTAAAAATAACCACCGAACCTCTTGAGTTAAGTTCATTCTTTAATCTTAAGCCAATCATGTTACCAATTTCATATTGATTAAGTGTAATAAAACTAAGCCTTTCTGATTCCGGTAAGCTTTTTTCTAAGGTCACCACAGCAAGCTCAAAATCATCTGCTTTTTCTATTAAAGAATCAAACAGAGAATCATTTACAGCTTCTACAATCACACCATTCACATTAGACCTAAGTGCTATATCTAGTTGTCTAATTATCTGCTCATCTTTGTCATCGCCTGAAAATTCCCAAAATTCATAAGCTACTTGATGCTCTATTGCAGATTGATTTAACCCCTCTTTGATAGCCGATACATAAGAAGCATCAGAACCATCCACAATCACCATCATTCTATACTTTGGTTCCTCTTGCCATACCAAATCAATATCATCTTCTATTTGAACTCTTGAATAACTTGCTATTGTCATTACACCACTAAGCAGTAATACAATTATCAATACTGTTGTTATCGCATATACAATTATTTTTCTCATTTTTCCTCACTTTTTAAAACTGTTTTAAAAAGACCTCATTACAAGCATAAATTCTTTTTAAGGAAAATGCAAACTAAAAAAATCTTATATCATACATTATGATATAAGATCTCTATCTTCTACAAAATCAGACTAACTACCTACATAAATTCCATTCTGTTTTTCCCATTTTCTTTCGCATTATATAAGGCAACATCTGAGTTCTTAATAATTGTATTTTTGGTATCTGAGGCTTTTATAACAGAACAACCTATACTTATAGTAACTTTCTCATTCACATCGTTATGATCGAAATTAGCACTGCTGATTTTTTTTATGAGTTTCTCTCCAACTGCTTTTGCATTGACTAAATTAGTATCTGGAAGTACAACAAAGAACTCCTCACCACCCCATCGGCCTATAACATCTTGAGTACGAAGATCTAGTCTTAAACACTTTGCAACTTCCATTAATATATAATCTCCAAAATCATGGCCGTATAAATCGTTAAAACGCTTAAAGTCATCTATATCTACCATAAGAACTGAAAAAATACGTCCAAATTTCTTATAAATATCCATTTCATTATCCAAAGCTTCTTCTACTTTTCTTCTGTTTGGTATATCAGTTAAGCGGTCTGTATAAGCAAGATATTGTGATTTACTTAAAAGAGATCTGGTATACTCTACAGATTCATCAAGCTCATATAACAGTTTCATATCAATCATCTGGATAACTGCAAAAGTTAAATAAATCATCAGCAACAAACTCATAATTATTAATACAGACTCTTGTTGAATTATCTGTTCATAAGCCATTGATTTAATATTGCTTATACCATTATAACCTCTAAATCCATGATTAATAACAAATAACATATGTGCTATAGCAAGGTGAAATGCAAACTTTCTATGATTAACATCTGCCTTAAACAGAACTACAGCAATAACATATAAAAAGATCGGTATAATCATAAATGTAAAAATGATCAATCGAATATTGGTGTTTGGCATATATAGAGTGAAAACACTATATAGTGTAACAAACAAAATCGATATAATAGCAAAAGGATATTTCTTAAGCTTCACGTTCACAAATTTAGCAACACCAAATAAGAGAAATATGGATCCAACATACATTAAAGTATTTGCCAATACGACTGAGATAATAGGTGAAATAGATGACTGTAGACTAGCTAATGTAAGTCCTATCGATTGAAAAACAAAGTCAACTAAAACGAAAAAGATACCTTCATATTTTCCTTTCGTTTTGTACCATGTTATCCCTAGAACCAAAGTACAAATAAAATTCACAAACATATAAATGCTAATAGTCGTATACAAATCATATATCATATTAATTTTCTTCCTGTCTAATCTATATTCATTCAGTCATATTCATTATATTATACCATAAGATTACATGGATGTATTATTTGCGATTAGCCTAAAAGACACTAACTTCTTGTAGTGTCTTTTAGGAGGGCTATATTTTTAGTTTATGATCTTTTATTAGAAAATCCTATATACCTCTGGCAACCTCATAGGCATCCCAAACAGCATGCATGATATTCTTAACTTGACGTGAATCGCCTATGTTGAAAACGGGAACAGTCAGACCCGCAAGTTCTTTTTGAAGCTGTGTATTGCTTCTGAAGCCGACTGCAGTAACTACAGAATCAGCTTGAAGCTCTTTTGAAACTTCTCCAGTTTCTACTGTAACAGATGTATCATTGACTTCAGTTACCTTAGTGCCAAGGTGTATATCTATGTTGTTGTATGCCAATAGATCTATAAGCATATCATAATTCATAAATGGCATACCATGTGGACCACCTAGCATTTCAGGAAGCATTTCTACAATTGAAACCTCTTTACCTTGTTGTGACAACCAAAGAGCAGTTTCGCCACCTACAAGACCGCCACCAATGACTACAACCTTATTGCCGACAGTTTCTTTACCAAGCAATACATCTGTTGCTGTGCATATGTGGTTCTTGCCACCGAAATCTGGTTCGATTGGTGTGGAACCAGTAGCTGTAATAACTACATCACTAGCTGCATCTTCAATATATGATAGATTTGCATGTGTATCGAACCTAACTTCTACACCTAGTTTTGAAAGTTGTGTTTCATACCATTTAATCAGTGCATAATCATCGCTCTTGAACTCTGGTGTACCACCTGCAATAATGTTACCGCCTAACTGATTTGAAGATTCTATGAGTGTTACTTCGTGACCACGTATAGCACAAACTCTTGCACTTTCAAGACCTGCAACACCACCACCAACAATCATGACTTTTTTCTTTATAGCAGCTGGTAGGACACCATACTTCGTTTCCCTTCCACAAGCAGGATTTACTGCGCATGACAGTGGTAAACCTTGAGCGATTCTACCCATACAACCATCATGACAAGATAAACAAGGACGGATATCTTCAAGATTATCACTTTTAATCTTTTCAACTAAGAATGCATCAGCCAACAATGGTCTACCGTAAGCTACCATATCACAACAGTCTTCTAGTGATGATACAGCCATATCTGGATCTTCCATACGACCTGAAATGATAACTGGAACATTAACAACGTCCTTTACCATACGTCCGAATTCTCGGTACATACCTTTTTCAAAATACATAGGAGGATGGTTCCAGTACCATGAATCATAAGTACCTGCATCTACGTTAAAAACATCGTATCCTGCTTCTTCAAGAATCTTTGCAGCTTCCAAACCTTCAGCATAATCTTTGCCGACTTCTTGGAAAGTTTCACCAGGCAATGCACCTTTACGTAAGCCTTTCATGAAACTCTTAACACTGTAACGTAATGAAACAAGGAAGTCAGGACCACATACTGCTTTGATTCCTTTAACGATGTCAGTTGCAACTTTTAATCTAGCTCTCAAGTCACCTCCGTATTCATCTGTACGTTTGTTAAAGATAGACAGTGCAAATTGATCCAATAAGTATCCTTCATGAACAGCATGAATTTCTACGCCATCAAAACCGCATTGTTTTGCAACTGCAGCACTTTTAATAAAGTCCTGAATAAGTTTTTTTACTTCTTCAATTGGCATTCCAACATGTTTGATGCTAGGATCAAAACGGTTTGTATTTTCAGATGGTGCAATAGGTTTTTTTATAAATGATGGCATCGCAGAACGACCTAAACCACCTGTCAATTGTAAAATGATTCTTGAGTCATAAGCATGAATTTTTTCAATCATCGGTGCTGTTGACTTGTTGAACATCAATGGATTATAGGTAGGGCATGGTAATGCGAAGTTAGGTAATTCATCATAGTTAACATTACAGATACCTGTGATGATAAGGCCAACTCCTCCTTTAGCACGTTCAATGTAATAGTCTTGTGCTTCTTCGTTGAAACCACCATTCTGATCAGAATAGCATACTAGGCCCATAGGCGCCATAGCTGTTCGGTTTTTGATTCTCATGTTACCAATAGTAATTGGTTCAAATAATTTTCCGTATTTTTGACTCATAAAATTACCTCCTTATTTCACATAATCGATTCGGTGAATTGGTTATGTGAAAATCATAACAGTGTATAAAGTTTTTGTCAATATTAAATATTAGAGCATCTGTCAGTTATTTAGAAACCCGCTAAAAAAACAGCCTGCAAATTATTTGCAGGCTGTAATAGCTATATTTTATATGCTGATAAATAGTTCCGTATCATTTTTTTTCCTAAAGGCACTATTTGATACTTTCCTTCACTTTGGCACCAATTGTATATAACACCACGAGATATAATAAGAAGTTCTTTACCAATCTGTTTATGAGATATTTGGCTAGTTAACTCGTTGGCTAGCTGTGCCTTTTCAACTAAGTGTAAGAGACCTTTTGTCAGTCCTCGATTCTCCATTAAAAAAAACTCATTTCCTTCAGTAATTTGTGCTTTATAGATTGGAATCAACAGGTCAACGCCGTTGTCCTCTGCAAATATTAGTTGATGTTCTATATATTCTATAATCATATCATAATAAGTTTCACCGGTTAGATTGTTAATCACTTCGCTTTCAAAATATTCATCACATTGTAAATAGATTTCGACTACAATGCCTGATTTGCTGCCTAAATGATGGTAAAAAGCACCTGTTGAAACGCCTGCTGCTTCGCAGATTTGCTGTATGGAAACTGAATCAAAACCATGTTTTCGTATCAAATCCATGGAAACGTCCAATAATTTCTGTTTTGTTTGCTTTGCCTGTAATTGTCGATTTGTCAATTGCTTCATTATATCACCTATGCCATCTGTATTTTTGAGCTAAATAAAGTATAAGATATTTGGCTGAAAAAGGCAAACAACTCGATACGCAACTCTTAAAACATATAAATCAAATAGTATTGTTTTTATCGATTTTACCAAAGTGTATATAGTATGTCATACCTTACGATTATCAACAATGTTATTCACACATAATTACAGCTATCTGACAATCAGATAGCTGTACTTATAATATTTTTGAATTCAAGTTAAATTGTTTAAGAACTTCTCGTATAATTATCTCATCATTTTCACTTCATCTTTTTCTAACAAAGCTTCTCTGTAATTCATTGCAGTCATGCCTGTACAGTTCTTAAAAACCTTACTGAAATACTGTGAGCTTGAAAACCCTGTATTAAATGCAATCTGAGTAATTGATAAGGAATGATTCTGAAGCATTTCCTTTGCTCTGTTAATCCTTAATAGAGTGATATACTCGGTTACATTCATCTCCATATTTTCACTAAAAATCTTTCTAAGATATCTAGAGCTAATATCGTGCTTATTGCAGATTTCCTCTATGTTTAAGTTCATATTTATATTCTCATGAATATATTTAATGACTTGTTTTACTTTCACATTTTTTACATCACTTTTTTCTACTTGTGATTTCTTTATGTATCGAGAAATGATGTAATAAAGCTCTATGAAATTCAATCTTGATATGGCGTCCTTATAGTTGTCCATCATATTATTGTTTCTATCAATTTTCTCAATTGCTAGTTTGATTTCATTACAATCATAGAGTTTTGTGTAGTTCATTGACTTATTGAAACAAAGGTTAAGAAATATTAGTTCTTCATCAATATCACATGAATCCATGCCATTTAAAAAGAATTCCAATTGGGTAAGACGACAGCTTCTTCTCTCATCTACAACAAAGAAATGAGACACACCTGGATAGATGATTATACAATCACCTTTTTTAAGATAAACATATTCACCTTCAATACCCATGATGCAGTAACCATTATTGATGTAATTAATCTCAATCTTCTTATGTTTATGACAGTTAAATCGATAATTTGAAGGAAACTGAAATGTTCCAACAACATCTATTTCAACATGGTATTTGTCACTTTCTAAGAGTTTTGTTATTAAACTATCCATTGACTCTCAACCTTTCACTCTATAGCCTATTACATTATACCATATTTATCAAAAGATTCTTTAGCACCCATACCATTTGCAATTGCATCTGCAACAACCTTTTCACCATGAGCTTTTTCATAGGCTTTTCTTATAACTTCTTCTTCAATTTCCTGAGGTATAATAACAAC
>PPCM01000357.1_pt1 | contig 48360 bp, 40 predicted proteins | sample 1555541 | NCBI WGS metagenome assembly PPCM01 (sample SAMN05284479, study PRJNA326546) | Marine sediment metagenome, whole genome shotgun sequencing project. | isolation source: marine sediment | place: Germany: Wadden Sea | collected 2012-09-05
TCTGGGTTTTCTTCTCGGTCAAAAGTCTCCTTGTCGCTTTTATAGTCACCTTTTCTCATGGCTACTTTTAGCTCTTCTTCAAACTGGTCATGTTCTTGCATCTGTATTTCAAGAAGTGATAGATAATGTTTATGGGCTGTATTATAAGTCCCTCCCATTCTGTTGAAGATATAGGTTGGACTGGCTATCTTCTGTGCTTTGGTTGGATTGATATAATCGCAAATGGAACTATAAGGATAGTCTTTAATGCTTCTGTAGCCCTTGTATAGAAGGTCCTTCGCATTGTTATGGATGTAGGTGGATGTTCTAAGTAGTTGGTTTAGGTCTCTAATGATGATGTTCTTAAAGCGTGATGAGATTAGCGTTCCTCTTCTCTCATATTTCTTGTTATACTCTATGGCATATGGGTTGTTGATCTTAAACATGAATTTTGATATATCACCACCTCTTGGATGAACCAGCATATGAACATGATTGTCCATCAGGCAATAGGCTAGGATTTCAACTCGATAGATTTTTGCTGCTTCTTTGATCAACCTTAGAAATAATTCTTTATCTTCTTTGTCATTGAATAAGTTACGTTCTGGTATACTACGAGTGATGATATGGTGTGGTAATTTCTTGGCTTTGTCTCTTTTTTTTCGTGACATTATAATAGACCTCCTCTTGATTATGAATACTCTCTTAAGTATTGTATCAAGTTGAAGGTCTGATTTTGTCCGCTGATAGCAGAAATTTTGGGTGTTTTTGTTATGGATGTTGCGTCTGTCCCCATCGATTAACCTTCTCCTAACTATTGGTTTTCAATACCTCTAAACAATAATACTACTTGCACCTTTGGCTGGGCTGGTTCGCTTATTTAACATAGGACGTCTATGTTCTATTGCCGCCATTGATATCTCAATATCTTCTATAGCCTCATATGGATTTGTACAACCTACCGCAACCATATCCTGGTCCCGTATTGTGTTCCAAGAAAATGTTAAACCTACAAATGGTGTTGTTCGTCCCGCTGCCATGGCTTTGATGGTCATGACAGGCTTTTTTGCTTCCCATATAACATTATGTATATACTCAACTTCAACTTGCATCAAAAAGCCCATACAGTTATAAATCTGAATATAAGACTCAACATCATAGTCATTTAAATCAGAATAAAGGATAATTTCTGGCATATGGGCAGATAAACCTGGAATCATACCTTCTTCTCGAATCATAGCCAGATAATCTGGCAAACGATCAAGGGTCTTTTTGCCTTTATTAACCAACTGTTCAGCTGACACATGATGGGGGAAGCAAAAAGTCGCACCACCAGCTTTACATTCTCTAATGGTTTGTAATGCTTCATTCCTAGCCTTGGCTGAGTCTTCAACATTGATTATTGGGGTCATTATTTTGATCACTTCTTTGTTATGATTTTCTTCTGCAATAGCAATACTTTTGTTAAACAAATCATCTGGACCGCCACCACACCACATAATTGTATCCACACCATGAGGTAAAAACTCATCAAACATTTTCACAAATGGACCTGTTTCACTATAACGCTCTTTAATGCCTCTATCTGCGGCTGCACTTCTATGGCTAAAGCCAGCCATCCAATTACTACCAATAATCATCCTTGATAAAGAAACGCCACCGACTACTGTTCTTGGAAATTGTTTAAGTTTCATGTCCATACCTCCACTCTATTTTATGCTGTATCCACTATTTATAGTAACTCATATAACTATAAACGAAAATGTCTATGACCGAGTATGTGATGTACTCTACCGACATTTATGATAAAATGACACTATGAAAAATTTACTAACCATTAACTATACAGCTGAAAATGTAAAATCTATCCCACCTCATGTACATCCAAAATGGGAAATTCTTTATTATATTAAAGGAAGGGGTGTACTTACTGTAGGGGACGTTGACTATCCCTTTAAACCTGGCGATATTATCTGTCAACCTCCGAATGTTCCACACTATGAAAGGTCTCAAGATGGCTTTACCAATATTTTTCTTGTTGTTGAAGACTATCACTATAGTAGCAATGAAGTGCATAGATTTGAGGACAACAGCCAGCAGGATATCCTCACAATACTTACCATGATTTATAGAAACTTCCACCTTAAAAATGATCACTGGCCTCAGATTGTACAAAGTCTACTTGATGTCTTTAATCACTTCATTACATCAAACGTTAATACTAGAGCCAAAAATCCATATGTAAGCGAGTTAGAAGAAATCTTAATCGCTAATATCAGTAACTGTCATTTTGATCTGGCATCAATTATGGATGATTTTCCTATATGTAACGATCATTTAAGACGACTCTTTAAGAAGGACAATGGTATGCCTCCTAGAGAATATATAACCAAAAAAAGAATGGACCATGCAAAAATGATGATTGAGAACAAATCAACAAATTTACAGTCCATTAAATATATAGCTAGTCTTGTAGGTTTCAAAGATCCCTATTATTTTTCAAAAGTATTTAAGAAGTATACTGGCTTTAGTCCAAACCAATGGTCCACAAGCTCTACAAGTGTTGAACAATCTCCTTAGTCTCTTGACACACTTGGTAGGCACCCGCTTCTTTTAATTCTTTATCACTAAAACTTGATGCAATACCAACACATGTCATTGAGGCTACAATCGCTGCCTCTACACCATTAATGGCATCTTCTATAACCACACAATCCTCACATGAAAGGCCTAACTTTTTAGCAGCTAATTGGTAAATATCTGGTGCTGGCTTTTTATTACTAACATCCTCACCACCTAAGATTACCTCAAAGAGATCTCTTCTTATACCGGCTACCCTAAGATTTGCCTGAATCTTAATCATATCTGCACTACTTGCAAGGGCCAACTTATAACCTTTGTTTTTCAGTTGTGTTAAGGCCTCAACAATGCCATCAAATTTTTCTAGTTCTTTGTCGACAATCTCTAGATAAATCTCATAAACTCTTACCTTCATTTCAGGTATATAAGTTAAACCATACTTCCTTGCTACACCACCAATATAAGCGTCTTCACCTGCTCCAACAAATGGCTTAAAGTCATCTGATTTTGGTGATATTCCATACTCTTCAAGTCCTTGTATAGCTGCTGCTTCTATAACTGGCTCAGAATTTACTAATACGCCGTCCATGTCAAAAATTATTGCCTTTTTCACTTTGTGTCCTCCATATAGGTGTCAGATATGTTTACACTCCGCATTCAGATATGTTAAAACTATAGACTAGAAATAAGATCATCCTTTATATAAGGATTGCTACGAATGGCTTCAATCATTTGATCCACTAACTCCTCCATACAATTATTTCTTTTAATAGGTCTGCTGATAAATATAGTATATTTCAATTCTTATGTTTTAACAATATTTGCTTTTAGATCATTGAGAAAGAATCATTCCATCTATGATTCTTTACCATACACTTCAATCTGAGTTAATGCTGAAAAGGCTTCGGAGTATTCACGTTTCAGATTACACAGTTTAATCCAGCGTATCTTTTTATGATCAAAACTAAAGCTCTGTCCTTCTGTCGTTTTAATCATCTTAATGTCCTTTGAAGTATCATCTGAAAAAACTAAGGTACCTGATTCCCAATTCACGTCGTGATTATCAACATAGTCGGCTCTGAGAAATATGACAATTTCATCTATAACAACTTCTCTACCAAAATCCAATATAAATTCCAAATCATCTCTTAATCCACCACCCCATGATTGATAAGGCCATGCACCATGACCCTCTCTTTCTAGAACACCATCAATAGCATTCTTAGCTTCAAACCACGGTTCATCTCTTGTTACCACATTGGCTGAGGCATGAGGGAAATAACCTGTTTCCCAACGTAAATCTAAAGCATTAAGAGCCAAGTTCCTTCGTACATTCATAATAGAGTTACTGACATCTTTAATATTGATTTCATGATGGCCGCCTTTAAAAGCATCGGGATGATACGCTTTAATTTTGTAGCCAGCAGGCAATTGGTAAACAACACGCCCATTAGGTGTGTAGATTATAGAAGGCCTCAAGTGAGGGTCAAGGGATATTTCTAAAAATGCTTTTGGTATTGACTCAAAGATTATAATATCTTCAAATCCATATGATCTATCCAAAATCAATGAAGCCGATTTATCCCCATATACCTCTTTAATAAGTCTTCCCATCCTATCCTTTAACATAATCTTCATGTTAAGTACTCCTTTCTATTTATCCTTTCCATATACCAATAAAATGACTCTTTAGGGATACGCTCAAAAGTATCATAATCAATGTATATAAGTCCAAACCTCTTCTCGTACCCATAAGACCATTCAAAATTATCCATAAGCGACCAGAGAAAATACCCTATTATAGGAACGCCCTCATTTCTAATCTTCTCCATTTCAGTAATATATCTTTGAAGAAAATCAATTCTGTTGGGATCATATACCTTCCCATCTGTCGTAGGCCAGTCAGGCAATGCTACACCATTTTCAGTAATTATGATTGGTAACCCATATCTTTCATAGATAAATTTCGGTCCATAATAAAGTGATTTTTCAGTGACTGGCCATCCCATATGTGTTGTTGGATCACCAACTTTTTGCTGTTGAATGGTGACCTCTTCCAATTCAAATCCTACTATTTTGCTCTGATAGATGTTTATCCCAATAAAATCTGTACCTTCTGAAATCACCTCCAAATCTGCATCTATATCATAGGGTAAATACTGATTCATATAACCTCTAATACCTACTGGATATATTCCTAAGCAAACTGGATCCAGATAGGTAGCCAGATTCCATACTGCTTCCCCTATCTGCATTTCATTAACTCCATCACCGAATGTTATTCTTTTGGAGAATTCTAACAGTTCATTATTATTATTTTGAGGTATGAAGACTCTACCTACAGGGGCAATACCAACTTTAGTGCCCTCAATGTTCTCTCTCAAAATCTTTACAGATTTTCCATGGGCTAATAGTACATGATGTATTATAAACGTCAAGTCTCTTTCCCCTAGCTTCAATCCCGGAGCATGCTCACCACTTAAGTACCCAAGGCCTATAAAGCACTGTGGCTCATTCATAGTTATAAAATGTTTCACTCGATCACCAAAGTTATCTGCTATCACTTGGGTATAGTAACAAAACCATTCAACAGATTCTCTGTTTAACCAATGCCCTCTCTTATAAAGTTCATATGGGTAATCCCAATGAAAAAGTGTCATATAAGGCACAATACCTCTTTCAACAAGGCCATCAATTAATCGATTATAGAAATCAATACCTTTCTGATTCACTTCTCCAATACCGTTTGGAAGAATTCTTGACCAGCTTACAGAAAATCTATAAGCTTTAATACCTAGTTCTTGCATTAGGTTAAGATCTTCCTCTAGCCGATTATAGTGATCACATGCTGTTTCACCAGAGTGCTTATTGTAAATCTTTCCTTCTTGTTCGCAAAACACATCCCAAACAGACATCCCTTTGCCCTCATCTCTAGCAGCGCCTTCAATCTGAAAGGATGCGGTTGCTGTACCCCATATAAATTCGTTATTACCTATCATTTTTTTGCCTTTCTTTTATAATTTGTTATCACTTATTTAATTGAACATTAATTCCGCTTTATTCCCTTGCTCTCTTGTTTTATTAGAGCCTGGAATTGGGTACATCATGGATTCAACACCATCGCCATCATCATCAGAAGCACTGATATTAAAGGTAGTGATAGTACCAGTCTTAATGTCGTCCGGTAAAGAAATAGAAAATTCTAACACATCACTCTCTTCGTTCCACGCAAAGTCAACTGGATAATCAGAGTTCTCCACTGTCATATCAGAACCTCTACTGCCCGAGAAGCCTATATACCCTTCATCGGTCTCAATCCAGCATGAAACAGCATCACTTGCAGATAAGGCATCATCATTAAAGATCATCCTTCCAATGAGTTGTCCCTTGTCATGAACCATAGCCCATTCAACATTAAAGTCATCGTTCTCCATAGACTGATCCAAGGCGCTTAATTGATTAAATCCAAGATAATATTTGTTGGCCTGATCCCATTCACCACTAGAAATTTGTCCATCTAGTGTCGGGATTGTTGTTGCCTGATCTACTTTGTAAGCAGGGCAAATTCTCACAACGTCAACTGGTCTGGCTGAATCACCTTCAAATAAAATGTTGATTAAATCCTCACCTTTATAGGAATTATTATTACCTGTAATGGGATAGAATTGTCCATCTCTTACTTCTTCTTCTCGGTCAACATCTGTCAAAGCAATGTTGAAGCCCATCATAAAGCCAGTTAAATCCTCCTCAGGAATCATAATGTTAAATTCTAGCTGAGTACGATCCTTATTCCACACAGCTCTATTATATTTATAGTCTTTATGGATTTGCCAATCACTACCAACAATGGTTCTGTATTGATTGAATTCAGACCCATGTTCAAGAAAAACTTCAAGACAGTCATTTATGTAATCTGTTGGGTTGTGAACTTTTGTCACATCATCCCTTCTTGTTATGCGGCCATATAACATATTGTCTTTATAGGCAACCCGCCATTCACCATAAATATCTTCAAAGTCAAAGGTTTGATTCTTCTGATCTAATTGATTGTAAACAAAACTGTAGTTGATGGTATTGTCCCATTCGCCTTCACTGAATTCACCATCAATTACTGGGGCTATAGCCATCTTTTTAGCAATAATCGGATCTAACATAACCCTGTCTTTCACTAATTCTTCATATCTAAATTCATAATCCAGTTCAATCTTTTCTTTGGTTAAGGACTCAATCATAGCCCTATAAGCTGGCTTTGGCTGATACACTTCATCAAAGATAAGGCCTGCACTGGCATTACCAAAGTAATCTGGTATCCATGAATGATTGTCTGTAAGTCCCCATGTTGTATAGGTATTAACCCCATCCATTGCTAAAACTAATTCTAGTAAATCCGCGTATATTTCTCCCTGATGTTCTAGTTTGGCCTCAGTCACCTTGTCATAAATGCGGACATCCACCTCAGTAAAATCAACGAGAAGTCCCAAATCTGTAAACCTTTTAACATTGGCATAAACACTCATAAGATCAAGTGGGTAGGACTCACTCATATGAAATTGCATCCCAACTCCATCAAGTGGCACACCTTTGTCTAATAACTCAACACACAAATCATATAGAGCTGTTGACTTATTATTAATTTCTTCATTTAGGTAATCATTAATGTAAAGTAAGGCGTCAGGATCTGCCTCTCTTGCCCATATAAGAGACTTCTCAATGTACTCTGGTCCAATAACCTGATAATACTTGTTCTCTCTATAGCTCTTTAAGTCAATGATTTCATTACAGACATCCCAAGCATAGACATCCCCTTTGTAATGACCTACAACTGTTTTAATATGGGTTTCTAAGACATCCAATAATTCTTCTTTTGTAAATTCGCCATCAGCTAACCAGGAAGGCTGACTGTTATGCCAAGCAAAAGTATGACCCTTCACCTTCATATTATTTTCCTTGGCAAATGCAACAATTTTGTCTGCGCCCTCAAAGTTAAAGACACCTTGTTCAGGTTGAATGATGCGCCACTTAAGTGCGTTTTCTGGTGTAATCTGATTAAATTCTTCTGCTAATCTTCTGGCAAATAATGGATCATCTAATTGATATGGTTCAATAGCAGCACCAATATTAATACCTTTCTGGTTGGCCAATTCTCCCATCGGGATATCATTAAGCGCTATGACGCCCGTTTCATCCTCTATCTCTTCATTAATAGTCTCTTCAGATTCGACGGCTTCTTCTTGAGCGACCTCAGTATCCTCAGATTTAGCACTTTCTTCCGTCGACTCTATAGCTAGTTCTACTACTGTTTCAACTGGTGTCACTTCTTCATTAGTACATCCACTAATGACTAACGCTAATAGCATTAGGATCCCTATATTCTTCCAATATTTTTTCATCATCATCACCACTCCTTATTCTTCTCTAAAGTGACATCTACCTGATAACTTGTTCCGCTTTCATAAGGCAAAATGTCCCCTTCAACCGCTTCATGATTCACATATATACTTGATTCACTGCCATACTTAATATGAACGTTATAGGTTGCACCTTTGTAAGTACGTTTGCATTGAACCTCATCCCATTCTCCTGGGAGTAATGGATTAATCTTCAAACCACTTTCTGTTGCTTTAACGCCCACTAATTCCTCCAGCACTGCCATTAACAACCATGCTACGGTCCCTGTTCCATAGTGGCCACTGGATCTGCCATAATTAGGTGACCCTTTTAGACCATAATAGTAATTGGATACATAAAGGGGTAATTGTAAGTTGTTACTAGGTGGGTTATCAGGATTTGTAGGCAAGGTTCTGATAATGGTGTCATAGAGAGCATCACCGTCTTGTCTTGTTGCATCTGCATAGGCTTTGAACATGGATGCATGGCAATAAACAGACCCATTTTCAGTGGTACCTGATTTTTTGACACTGACTCTTCCCCATCTGTCATCCCAACGACTAAAGGGTGGATCCATCAATAAGGGTCCAAAGGGTGTCTCAAGTCTTTTAAGGGTTTCCAATATGGTGTCTAAACGCTCATTCCTGGCAACTTTCGTCATGATAGCCCATGTCTGTGCATTAAGGAATACACGGTCTTGGTCTTCTACACTAGCAATGGCAAGACCATCATCATCAAACCCAGCAATATATCTGTCTTGATCCCAACAATGGGTATTCACTGCATCATCTAATTTGTGCCTAATTTCTTTAAGTAAAGTACTAAAACGATCCTCTTTTTTGAAGTCTACAAAACCCATGAATTGATCGATGCAGTAGATCAATGCTAAGGTGTTCCATGTAGATTCACCTCTACCTAATCGACCAACACCATTAATCGGATCATTCCAATCCCCATCTCCCATCAGACATAAGTCATGAGCTCCAAGATGTTCGCTCATATATAGGATGGCTTTCTTAAGATGGACGTAGATCGTTCCTGTCCCACCATCCCCATAAGGGATTAACTCATCTAGTAAGTCTAGATCACCATTTTGACGAATCAACATGGTTAAACCGATAACTAGCCACAAAGGTCCGTCTGTGTGATCAATCAAACACAATTTGCTGGGCGTGGATCCATCTGTCATACGCCACTGCTTCATATAACCGTCTTGTTGTTGTAAACTTAACACTTCATACATGTAAGTTTTGGCACTTGTAGGATCGATCAGGGCATAGCCCATAGCATCCTGTATTTGGTTTCTAATAGGACAATAGGTAGAACTTCGATTCAGTCTTGTAAGAGTGGTCATCTGTTTCTTCAACCAATAATTGGTCAGATAGTTAAGAGAAACATCCGGTGTATCAATTGAAAAACTGTTCGTTAGTCCTTTCCATTGTTCATCCGATTTAACTAAGGCCTCGTCAATGGTTGTCTTACTTAATAACTGCTTCTGTTCTAGAATCTCTTCTTTGTTGCATGCTATTCCGACTTGTAAGTGAACCATCACTTGCTCGCCTTTAGCCAGTACAAACTGATATTGATAAGCACCGCAAAATCTTTCTGCCTCAGCAATGATGTTGCTGCAGCGTCCTTGTTCAACTGCTGCCGGCATACAACCTCTATCATCACCACCAAAGAATCGCCTTTCACTCATGTCATATGAAGAGGGTTTCACATCAGACAACATATAATAGTAACTTGGTATAGATTCTACCTTGGATTTGTCATCATAGAACACATGATAGGGAAAGGCGTATTTGTATAACAACTGCTGTTGCTCATCAAAAACACATTCACCACCCATGACGCCATGATCATCAAATCCAAAGACTGAGTACAACCCTATTTCTTTAGCATCCTCTGACGTATTTTTAACCGCTATAGTCCAATATTCGTAACATCCCTTTGTTGGGACAAAGACATCTACCTTAGATTCAATACCATTATTAGAAGATAGGAGTGAGGTTTTATTAAGTTGGTGTTCACATATATACTTATCTGTTGGTTGATGTAGAGGCACATAATTAGGATTCCATACCTGTCCAGTTTGACAATCTTTTAGATAGAAATAGCGGTACCCTGATGTGAATGAAGACTGAGTATAGTTGTGTACCCTACTGCTCTTGCCTTGAAGGGTCTGACTAATTTCCATTTGATAGCCATCGTTCCATAAGTAATTTGACCAGGTTGTTGGCGTTTTAGGTGTTGTAATCTGATATGCTCTTCCCTCGTCTACAAACCTTCCATAGTTTTCTGTATCCATATGTAGCTCCTTTCATTCTTAAATCATACGCTACTGTTTTTACTCAAAAACATAGGGTGATTCATGTAAACTCACATCCATCACCCTATGTTCATTGTCTTTATTTATCCACTTATTATTAGTTGAGTTGACTCCCACCAAAATATGATCGAAGCTTAAGTACCGCTTCCATTAGATAATAGTCTCCGTAAATGATGTCCATATGCTGGCCATGTTTATAGGCTTCCGACCCATTTCTGAGAATGGCGTCTACTTGCAAAGAAAAGTCCATTTCATTTACTTCTAAAGCTTTGAGGATCTTTAGCGCTCCATTTAGATACAAGTTAGACTCATTTTCTGTTACCATTGTAGCAAGATCAATCAAACCACTAGCAGCAATCACCCCTGCTGTTGTATCAATATATTTTGGTTCTTTAGGGCTTCTAAAATCGATCAAAGGAATGTTATTATTCTCCGCCACTGAGGCTAAGAAATAGTGAGCCACTTTCTTTGATGCATTTAAATACTTCTCATCACCTGTGTGATGATACGCCTGAGCAAATCCATTGATTGCCCAGCCCTGACCTCTCGTCCAAGAAGATCCAACACCATAGCCTTGACCACCTCTGGTTTCTAGCTTCTCTCCGGTATCATGGTCATAAACAACAATATGATTAACAGACCCATCTGGGCGTATGAAATTCTCCAAAGTCTTATCTGCATGGGCAATGGCAATGTCACGGTATCTTGTATAGCCTGTCTCCTCAGTTGCAAAAAATAGGAGAGGTATGTTCATCATTGAATCAATAATGGACCACCCTTGTCGATCAACACCATTCCAAGCCACTAAAAAACCTCCTTTAGTGGAGAACCTTGAGGAAAGGAGGTTGGCAGCCATCAATGTTCTTCTGCCTGCTTTGATATCTTTAGTCAATTGATAATTAAGACCACTGGATAAATACCACATAAATCCAACGTCATGATGGATATCGCCATCCACCATCATCAATGCTTCATCCATTATCTCATCAATTTGATTGGCAAGGTCTAAATAGGTTTTCTTCTCTGTGGTTTTGTACATCAACATAATGATGCCACCCCAGAATCCATTGGTCCACCAAGTTGGATCCGTTGCATATTTATCTACATACATACCATCTTTGGTTGAGTAAGGAATCTTTGTCCCAGTTCGTTCAATGACCACTTCTAATTTTGCTTCTATCTTTTGCCATAGACTTTCAATCCATGCTTGGCTATCATTTTCAATAGTCGACATCCTTTATTCTCCTTCACAAATCACTGTAACTTCTTCTGTTTCCATGTTAACTCTAATACATTTATTCCCAAATATGATCTTCAAATCCTTTGCTCCGTCCCCTGAAATCAGTTCAGGTTTCGTCTCTGGAAGGTCATGATTGTTTGAACCATAAACTGCTGTGATCATCCAATGGATACCTTGTTCAATAGCCCAAGCTATGGTAGGGATAAAGGTTCTTGGTTGACATAGGTTGGTATTGGCTTCGGGTTGTACTCGATGTGCTTCTCCACGACCTAACAAATCAATTATTCCACTGCAGGCATTTCCCTTATGGTCAAAGTGAATCATTAAATCATGTTTAGAATTTTGAGTAAGGATAGCATTGTGCATGGCATTTGTATCTTCTCTGCTAATGGCATACCCACCTTCTGCAAGATGAAGAGGTCTTTTGGTGTTAATGCAATGAATCCGAATATGCCATGGCAGACCTGCTATAAGCCATGTTTGAATGGCCACATCTTCCCAAGGTGTCCATGAAGATACAATCATGTCTTCATCTAATTGCAAAATCGTTGACTGATGTCTTGTTCTAAAATACATGTCTTGTTCGCTTAATGCCAAGACATTGTCATAAGCACCTTGCTCAATACCATAAGTTCCTTTGGGAACGCTGAATCCAAAAATATTAGAATAGACAAATTTTTCATATTTGGCATCCATATGAGCAGGCTCAAAACCCGCATATTGACCTGACGTAAAGGCAGCAAAATGTTCTGGATTCTCTCTACAGAGGATCATGTGTGGATGTTCTTGAACCACTTGTTCTTTAAGTTGTGGTAATGGTAACTCTTTAGCTTGCCAGAAAGGGTGATCTTCTTTAAGGGCTAGGATGATATATGCTTTCATCGCCCAGTAAGTTGAACCAGGGGCATTATACCCTTCTGTCATCAGAAGATTCTCATAATTATATCCAAGGGATAGAATGCCTTCTGAATCAAAAATGTTCTGTCCAAACCAGTGCCTTAAATGTCGAAGTACAATGCCTTTCATAACACCCCATGAAAAGACTTCAACATCTGCAAAAGCCATGGCACCCCAATAGGCACATTGTGCAAATCTATAGGTTAAGCTTCGCCCATAAGGTAGCGCATCTCCGTTACTACCAAACCAATAAATAAAGTCTTCAGCGAATCTTTTACCACGTACTCTAAATCGTTCACATCGTTCTGGGTCATCTTCATTCATTAACTTGCTGTATATAAGGCCATAATAATGCATAGCAAAAGGCACATAATAATCTCGTTGCTCTTCTGCACCATCTGCATACCAACCATCAGCCAAATAGAAACTTTCAAGGACTTCTAACTCTTTTTCCATCCTAATTGAATCATACTTAGCACCAACATTCTTCAATCCCACATTTACCATAACAATAAAGAAACGCCAATTATTATTTGGTAAAGTATGCGCATTAATCTGGTTAAGCCAATTGGCGAAATTCTCTCTAACAGCTTCAGATAGAGGCTCCCATAGCTTCTCTGGTGTCATTGCTAAAGCCAATCCCAGTGTTGCCATTTCTACCATTCTCTGATCAGATTCCCCTATACCTCCCCAATAGGTTTCAGACTTTGGATCTGTTCCATATTGGATTGCCTGTTCATAATTTGCCCATAGGGTCGTATCTAAACCACCAGCTGTTGCTGGAACCAATCCCCACAATGGTCTTAGAAGACCTTCTAGAGAGGCTGTTCTCGACCAAGTTCTTGATCCTGTATGACCATATGAGAATTGGGTATTGTCTTTATCAAAATACTTTTCAACAGGCTCTATCATCTGAACAAAAGATGTCATAGCCTCCTGAAAAGTGTCCAATTTATTGTCTCGAATTGGCAGTATCATATCATTACCTTTCCTTTGCTACTTTCTAGTCTATTAGCAATCTATCCTTTAATAGCACCAATCATAACGCCTTTTGCAAAATATTTCTGTAAGAATGGGTATACCATCAAAACTGGTAAAGTAGCCACAACTATGGTTGCAAATTTTATACTCTCTGCTATAGCTGCTACATCCGCTCCTGTAGATCCTTGTGTCATAGAAGATACATCGTTGCTTATGAGTATTTCTCTTAGTACAAGCTGCAAAGGGAATAAGGCTCTATTTCTAATAAAGACAGATGCCCAGAACCATCCATTCCAAACGCCTACACCATAGTAAAGAACCATGACTGCAAGAACTGGTTTACTAAGTGGCATAACTATCTTAGAATAAATGGCAAAGTGACTTGCACCATCTAACTTAGCTGACTCCTCAAGGGAATCTGGAATCTCCTGGAATGAAGTACGCATAATTATGAGATTGTAGGCACTAATCATAAATGGAAGAATAAGTGCAAATATATTGTTAATTAGGTTAAGGTCTTTGACCAACAAATAAAAGGGTATCAGACCCCCTTGAAAAAACATTGTAAAAGTAATAAAAAACATGATGTGATTCTTAAGGGCAAATTTTTTGCGAGATAATACATACGCCCCAATGGAGGTCATAAATATTTGAAGGGATACACCAACTATAAGAATAAATATGGTGTTACGATAACCAACCATAATATTAGGGTTTGTAAAAACAGCTTTATAAGCTGCAAGGGTTGCCTTACCTACTGGTGCAAACAAAAAACCTGAATGTGATGTAAGAGCTGTCCCTTCACTAAATGATGCCATGACTACATATAACATCGGGTACATTGTCACCACCATAAGAGATGTCAAAAATATTGTATTGAAAACCGTAAACATCTTATAACTAAACGATGTTCGGATTTTAGTATTTGTGTTAGTTTTCTTTTTCATACCAATGCCTCCTACCATAAGCTTGTTTTACTAAATCTCTTGCTAAGTTTATTGGCTAAGATCAGTAATATAAAGTTCATTATTGAATTGAACAAGCCTACAGCTGTACTATAACTGTAATTCATGTCTAGTAGCCCTGACCTATAAACATATGAGGAAATGACATCTGCAACTTCATAAATGGATGGATTATACATCAAAATGATTTTCTCAAAGCCAACTGTAAACAATCTACCCATTCTCAAGATTAACAGAATCAAAATCGTACCACGAATACACGGTAGTGTCACATGAATTGTCTGTTTCCAACGATTGGCACCATCAATTCTTGCAGCTTCATATAATTGCTCATCTACTCCAGATAGGGCAGCAAGATAGATGATTGAGTTCCAACCAATAGTTTGCCAGATTTCACTAGAAACATATAAGGTTCTAAAGGCCTCTGGTTTCTGAAGTAATGGAAAACGTGTTCCACCAAAAAAGGCTGCTATATCATTAAAAAGACCTGTAGATACTGAAAATTCTTTTAACAAGCCTATGATGACGACCAAAGAAATAAAGTGGGGCAAATAAGTAATTGTCTGAACCGTATTTTTAAACCATTTTACTCGAACTTCATTAAGTAACAAGGCCAGAATGATTGGTGCTGGAAATCCAAATCCTAAGGACGCAATACTTAATACAAGGGTATTTTTTAATACTCTAAAGAAATAGATACTGTCAAAGAATCTAACAAAATGTTTTAATCCAACCCATTCACTACCTGAAATTCCCTTTGCAGGTGAGAAGTTCTTAAATGCGATGGATGCACCATACATAGGCATGTACATAAATATAAGAAAGTAGATTACCACTGGCAAAATCATAATATAGAGCTCTTTATTTCGTTTAAACTCAGACTTGATTCTTTTTCCAAGAGATTTTCTTCTTATAACTTCATTCACTTCTTTCACTCCTTTTTAAAAGTAAAGGGATGCCTTAACATCCCTTTTACTAAATCTAATGACTTTGCTAGAATGAGCTTTTTATCTGTTATTAAAGCGTGTAAGTGCTGCTTCGTAAATCTCTATAGCTCTATCAATACCCATATCTTTGATGTTCTGTACATAAGTATCATATGAGTCAAGTTCTTCAATACCCATGATATATTTAGTCTGCATTTCATCTCTATATGTTTTGATTTCATTCATGATGATGGCTAATTCTTCGCTTTCCTCTGGTGTTGCAGTTACTTTAGGCATTCGATATTTATCCACATCTGAAACTTTCCATAAGTCATTCGCTGCTTTTTGTTGAGGGTAAGTGTAACCATATTGCTCAATGTATTCTGGTTGTTGAATGAATGGTCCATAATAGTTGGATCTTGCATACATTGCTAACGCTTCAACCACTGTCATATCTGGGTTATTAAGAATGAGATCAGAGTAAGTTGGGTAACCATCTACCATATTATAAGAAACGCCTTCTGCTCCAAAGTTATAAAGTTTTTTTCCTTCTTCAGAATAGCCATAATCTAAAAATCTCATAGCTGCTTCAATGTCTTCACAAGCACTTGTAATAAATGCATCACCAGTTGAACCGTTAATAGCTAAGTCTTTTTGTGAGAACATTGGAGTATCGCCTTTATTCTCAACAGGGAAGTTAACACCAACGAAATCATAATTGTCATCACCTTCTACTGCCGCTAACCATGAACCCATACGTGATGCCATGTAACCAATAGAAGCACCAGTCTCGCCAGTTGTAAGTTTTGCTGCTACCTGCTCTCTATTCATTGACGCTATATCTGCATCAAGTAAACCTTCTTCATACCATTGGTTGAATGTCTCTAAGAAATTCTTGTAACCTGGTTGAATTGAGCCATACTGAATTTTACCACTTTCATCTAAATAGAAGTCTTCAGCAACACCAAACGCGCCTATAAACGCAGCACCATTACCATCTTGCAACATCCAAGGCTCATAACTAAGTGGAGCAGATGCGCCTTTTTCATTTTTAAATCGTGTTAACATTGTATGCCATTCATCAATGGTTTCTGGATAATCAAGTCCTAGGTCTTCAAGCCATTTACCGTTTACTACAGGGCCAAAGAATACCATAAGTGAATCGTCCCCTCTAACAAATGGGAAGCTGTAATATTTACCTGTATCTGTTCTAGCTAATTTAGCAACGTCTGGATTATCTTGATAGAACTTATATAAGTTTGGAGCATATTCTTCTAACATGTCGGTTAAGTCAACAATGACTCCGTCTGAAATTGCCTTTTCTGGACCACCTGGATAACTATTTAAGATATTCCATTCAATGATATCTGGTAAATCACCAGAAGCAATCATTAAGTTGAATTGTTCTTGACCTTGATTTGCAACTGGATGTTCGTATGTTATTGTTACACCAGTCGCTTCTCTAAGTGCAGCATCAAATGGTGTTTCACTCATGTTTGTTACCACTTGATTCACATTCTGGACTAATTCCATCCAATAAGTAAATTCAACACCATCCATTGGATATGAGAATTCATCAGCTTCTGTAGTTTTATCACTGTCTTTACTGTCATCTTTGCTATCGTCCTTGCCTTCTGTCTTTGTATCTGTATCTCCTGTAGTAGTTGAATCATCTGATTCATTGCTACATCCCGCAACAGATACTAGTAATGCCATTACTAACAATAGTGCCAATAATTTTTTCATTTCGTTCCTCCTTAAATTTGCTGTTTCTGTGTTTTAACACCCCATATAAAACTCGAATGGTGCTATTATTGTGGTTGCCTACCACTATTTCATGTTACTGTCGAAACAGATTTATGTATATAAACAAATCCAGATATATGCTAACCAAATCAGGCTAATTCTTAAAGTTGCATTATTGTTCATTGATGTAAAATTGTTCATTGATGTCCTTAAGCCCTGTAAAATGAGCTCCTTAAGGGTGTAATTAACTTAAAACAAAAGGACAGGAATCCTCAAAACAAGTCTTCCTGTCCTCTACTGTTAATATCTATCTAATGTTCTCAGTCATTCTGATGTAGTTGTTTATACTGCCCAGGTGTTATCCCTGTCTGCTTTTTGAAGAAACGTATAAATGCATTGCTATATAAATAACCAACTTCCTTAGCAACCTCATTGATGGTGAGGTCTGTATCCAATAGCAATTTTTTTGATGCCTCAACCCTTACTGAATTAATGGCATGAAGTATCGAAATGTTAGATTCTTTCTTATACAGCTTCGATAAGTAAGTTGGTGTCATATTAAAAACATCTCCAAGATGAGATACATTTAGCTCGACATCTGAAAAATGTTCTTCTATATATTTGTCTATATCATCTTTTATAGAGGTCTTACTATTGTGCAACTTATTACTAGCATTGATTTCACAGGCAATTGAGGCAACCTCAACAATTAGTTTATTCATCTCATCCATATTGGTGGCTTTCATCATCTGATGAATCGCGTCCTTTTCTTCAATCATCTCATTGAATACATCATCGTTCACAGATTTAATAATTGCACCCATCAAATCAAACATTAGACATTGCATATAACTTGCCTTGATGTGTTTTCTCTTGATATTGTCTTGAATAATATGCTGAATAGTTTTAAACACATCCTCAAATTGTCCAACTTGAATGAAATTCATGAGCCTGTATTCTTGTTCTGTACTAAACTCATATTGTGTACTTATGCCACTTAAATCCTGTGCATAGACCAACATAATTTCCTCACTCATACTTGCCTGGACTAGAGCTTCTAGACTTTCCTGATATGCATTTGACATGTCTAGAGGATTTAAATGTATATAGCTAAGACCAATAAGACAACTTAATTCAAAGCGTTGCTTTACCATATTTATAGCATTATTGATATAGTCCTCTAGATTTTTAGTAGGTAAGCTATTTCTTTTCATCTTAAGGATTATGGCAATCCTAGCCTCTACTTCAACAATCAAACATTCATAATATTGTGTCATAAGCTCCTCAAAAATATTATGAATAATGAATTGGTTGAAAGTGAAGCTCCCATCTCCGTCATTATCTGCTGTAAATTCAATAAGCAATACTTGATAACCTTCATCGTTAAAGTTAATATCAAATTCTTCCAACTGATCATTGATATAAATCTCATCCTGAATACTCCCCCTCAACCATTTTGAGAAGAAGGCATTCAAAAGCGGTTTCTTTTGCATAAAAAGGTCCTGCTTCATTTTTTCTTTTTCTTTAGCAGTCCTTACAACAACACTTTCAATGAACTCATATTCTGATTGACTCACTAAAGCGTCATTTTCTCCAATCGTTGTTATAAGTTTGTTTACTGGTAAATACATCCTATAAGTGAAAAAATAGGCAATAAGCAAGTTGATTAAGAAGAAAATCAATGTCATAACATAAATAATCATTCTCACTTCATTGATTCTTACAAAATATATTTCTTTTGGTACTAAGCTCACGTATGTCCAATCACGATAATCAGTTTGAATACTGGCTTTTATATACTCAATATGCTCTATACTAACTTCCTTTTTAGCATCATTGACTATATCCTCTGGCATTAACTTGATTTTATACAAAGTTTCATCATTTGAATAGATTAATTGCTTTTCTTTATTAAATACAAGCAACTTACCATCAGGTAATAACTCCTTCTTTCCAAAATTCCCAAGATTCTCCTCATTAATTTTTACAATCAAAGCTCCGCTCGGATTGTTTGGAAATTGAATAGGGATAGATTCAATATATAGCAAATAATTAGTGACGCTATTTATTGGATACCAATCATCTAGTCTGGTAATTCGGCGTTGATATTTTTTATCCATCAAATCCTTAAAAATTGCTGAATTGATTCCGTATGCATATTTTGAATATATGTCAATATATTTATCATAGTAAGCGCCTGATTCGCCAATGACCAATTGTGGAGTTTTTTTATAGATCGAAATTTTTTCTACTAAGCTATTGGACCTGGCAAATAGATCTAGTTTCTGAGTCATCTCATAAACCTCATAACGCTCATATTTTGTAAGTTCACCTTCAAATGAACTAATTTTCACTAAGTCTGAGTCCAGGCAAATTGTATAAACCATTTGTTCAACCGCTCTAAATTGATCATCAAAAAGGTTGGCCATTTGTAATAGATAAACACTGTTGACTTGTGAAAGGTCTTCTCTCATGCTTTTGTCGTAAATGGTGTGAATTCCATAAATAAAGACCAAAGAAACGATGCTCAAAGATAGATAGGTTAATAACCATTTCTTAAATAATTTGGTTTTGGTTTTTATTTTTTTCTTTGAGTTGTTGTTTCGAACTTTCAATCTAAACATTCCTTTCAGTATACAAAGAGCAAATTAGCAGCTTGCTCTTTGTATATATCTTTATAGGATACAATTCATATTATTTCTATTTAAAGTTTAATAAATAGATGGTATCGCTTCAGCCAATCTGACTGCTTCATATAGTTTTTTACCACTATATGCTTGGGCACTAAAGTGCCTGCCGCTTTTTTGATCATCTATAAATGCTCCTATTGCAATACCTGGTAAACTTGACTCTGGCGAATTAGGTGCTCGTGCACCACCCAAGTCAGTTCGACACCAACCTGGATCTGACAAATTAATACACACATCTGTACCTTCAAGTTTTGATCCGATATCTATTGTTATTTTATCAAGAGCCGCTTTACTAGCTGAATAGCCTGCTTGTTGAGGTTCTAATTGAATACCGCTTGTTGTATTGATAATTCTACCAAATCCTTTATTTACCATTTTGGGTAAAAAATGATAGCAAATCATCGCTGGCGCAATGGTATTTACTTTGAAACTCATTTCATAATCTTCCACAGGGGTAGCTAAGTAGTTTTCTCTATACGCTATTTGGACTCCTGCATTATTAAAGAGAATATCCACCTCAAAAGGCTTTTTATCTATCTGATCTAACATTGTTCTAACGGAAACTTCTTCAGATAGTTCTGCTTCAACCAAAAAAACTTCAACACAATACTTTAAAGCTTCTTCCTTAACCTTTTCTAAGTGCTCAATCTTTCTACTATGTAATATTAAATTACATCCTTGTCTCGCCATAAATATAGCTAAGCAATAGCCAATACCTCTACTGGCACCAGTAATGAATGCCCATTTATTCTTCACCTCTATCATGATATCTCCTCTAATTATAAAGTAATAGTATATGAACTATTCATATATAAATACTATTGCCTATTTTCAGTACTGTCAATCTAATGATATTATTTAGTATAAGAATATGAATCCTAAGATTTTTCGGAGGTTTTTATGTCAATTAGTGTACATCCAATTATTCGAAATGAAAATGCCCTTCCCTTTGTTATCCAAGGTATTGGCAGTCAAGAAAAGCAATGTTTTATTAACCGCACTCAAGGCTATCCCCATCATCAACTTATATTCACTTATAAGGGTAGTGGACATCTCCATACAATCTATGGTGATCATACCATAAAAGAGGGAGATTTTTTTTACCTCAGACCAAACGAACCCCATAGTTATCACGCAGTAAATAATCAATGGTCAACACATTGGCTTTTATTTTCGGGAGTTCATATAAATATTTATCTTGAAAGACTAAATTTGAATGTAACAAAAATCGGTCACTTTGGCTATGACACTACCATAGAGGACGATATCTTTAATATCCTATCTACACTAAAATCAAAAGACCCATTAAGTGATGTGATCGCTTCCAATCAACTCTACTTCCTTCTCATTAAACTTGCCAAAAATCTAATGAATGATGACAAGGATATTCGAGTTTCTCAAAACCCTCTAGATAATGTCATAGTTTATATTGATGAGTTTTATCAAAAAAATATCTCCTTGAAGGAACTTGCAATCTTGGCTGGGATTACAGAACAGCATTTATGTAAACTTTTCAAAACAACTTTCGAACTAAGACCATTCGAATACATACGAAAGAGAAGACTACAGGCAGCAAAGCAACTTCTATTCTCATCAAATGCGCCCATAAAGGAAATAGCTAATCTAGTGGGTTATGAAAATGCAAGTTATTTTGGTGCAATTTTTAAGAAAGAAGAAGGGATGACGCCTCGGCAGTATAGAGGCAAATAAAAGCTCATCACCACAAAATCACAACTCACTGGCTTTCTTATCCATATAGTTATAAATGATAAATCAATTTTCCAAATAAAAACGGAGCATAAACTTTGGCTCATTTACCAAATATTTACACTCCGCATTCAGATGTGTTAAAACTATATACTAGAAATAAGATCATCCTTTATATAAGGATTGCTACGAATGGCTTCAATCATTTGATCCACATCATAAGCAACCTCAATAATCTCTGTATTGATTTTACCAGTTGATACATCGATTATGACGTAGGTACTATTGCTATTTCCATGTTTAGGTTTGCCAATAGAACCTGCATTGATAATATCTTTGTTACCTACCTTAAGGTGATAAGGCAAATGTGTATGACCAGAAACAATAACATCAGCCTTAGTGGATGAAGTAATTTCTTGTAAAAGCTCATAATCCTCATACATATACTCGCTAATTGACCTTGGACTACCGTGAACAAAAAGTATCTGTAGTCCTTCAAAATTCAAACTTATATGATTGGGCAAGTCTTTAAGAAATTGAAGATTACTTTTAGTTAGTACATAAGATGTATATATGGCAGAAGCACTCTTCACAATCTCCTCAACCTTCATGTCTTGGAATACTTGGGTGGATACTCTCTCTATACTGGAAATATAGGCATCATGATTACCCTTAAGGGTTAATATCTTATGTTCACGAATGAGATCAATGACTTCATTTGCAAAAGGCATATAGCCAACCAAATCTCCTGTACATATCATTGTATCTATATGACGATTATTGATATCATTAAGTACTTCTAATAAAGCATAATGATTGCTATGGATGTCACTAATCACTGCAATTCTCATCAAACCTCCACCTTTCTCAATCTTTTCTTACCTATCTAAACTCTTACGCTTCCTTAAACCAATGTGTTGTCTTATTAGCAAATTTCACTAACATTAACATGACAGGCACTTCAACAAGTACACCTACAATGGTTGCTAATGCTACAGGGCTATCTGTACCAAATAAAGCTATAGCTACAGCAACTGCAAGTTCAAAAAAGTTCGATGCACCAATCATACCAGCCGGAGCTGCAATACAATGTGGTAATTTTAATGCTTTGCTAGTTCCATATGCTATTGAAAAGATTAATACTGTTTGTATAATCAGTGGAATCGCAATTAACACAATATGTAGTGGGTTCTCAAGAATAACTTTACCTTGGAATGAAAATATAATCACTAAAGTTAATAATAGTCCTGCTATAGTGATGTTATTAAACTTAGGTAAAAATGTATTATTGAAATAATTCTCTCCCTTATTCTTGATCATAGTATTTCTCGTAAACATACCACCTACAAGTGGAATAACTACAAATAGTACAACGGATAATATTAAGGTATCCCATGGTATAGTAACACCACTAACACCAAGTAAAAGTGCAACGATTGGAGTGAAAGCTACTAATATAATCAAATCATTGGTAGCGACTTGAACGACTGTATATGCAGCATTACCTTTTGTTAAGTGACTCCATACAAACACCATTGCGGTACAAGGTGCCGCACCAAGAAGTATTGCACCAGCCAAATAATCCTTAGCAAGGTCTGCTGGAATAAAAGCTTTAAACACAACATAGAAAAAGAAATAGGCTATTGCAAACATTGTAAATGGTTTAATCAACCAGTTGGTAATCCAAGTTATAAAAAGTCCTTTAGGGTTCTTTCCTACAAATTTTACACTTTTAAAATCAACCTTCATCATCATTGGATAAATCATAATCCATATTAAAACTGCTATAGGTATAGATACATTAGCATATTCAAATTTACCAAGAAATTCTGGAATACTAGGTATAAACTTGCCAATCAGAATACCCAGCACCATACACAGTGCCACCCATAACGTTAAATAATGTTCAAAAAAACTTATACCTTCTAACTTTTGTTTACTCATAATAATTCTCCTAATCCTCACATGCACAATTTATTAGATAGTTCTCATCTAAAGCCGTCAACTGCTCTAGTAATTTCGTTGCGGTTTTTACACCTTCTTGTGATAAAGCATAATAGACCCATTTGCCATCTTTTCTAGAATCCACAACGCCACTTTCAATTAAAATCTTCATGTGATGTGATAGAGTGGACTGACTAATTGGTAATTCTTCTAATAAGTTACAAGCACACATTTCACTATGTTGTAGTTGTTCAATAATTCTTAATCTGCTTTCATCACAAAAAGCTTTAAATACTAATGCCCTAGCCTTATATTCATTCATGTTCACACCGCTTTCTTTCATATCGACGTTCTTCGATATATATACTAATCTATATATCGATGAATGTCAATATGATTGCCTTCAATCAAAGATTCTTTACTTTTCAAAAAATATCATATATACTTATAAAGCCCCAAAATACAAGGGTTTGAGGCAATATGAGAACTTATGACATTTAATGAAATAGGAGATATTTGTATGTATAGATTGTGGGGAAAAATCATAAAAAGCACTCGATTTGTCAAAGACCATGTCTTTGAACTTGAAGACAGTGACTTAGCTAGACGAGATAAATTAGAAGAAGGCATAGAAGCACTTGTCTACCATTTTGACATACAAAAGCCAATGTGGTTTTCTGACAATGAAAAAGACTTTAACCAGTTTGCCAAAACCAGATTTGAGCAACAACATTTTATTGAGACCATTGATTTTGATTATTTTGAAGTTGAAGTTATTGAAGATAAATAAGCTACAATATAGAAGCAGCTACCAGGAAATGGTAGCTGCTTTATGGTTTTCACATGAACTTAGTCATTTTGTTCTTTTAGCTTATCTAATAAATCTTTAGCTTCATTTGAGAATTCTTCAACACCTTCTTTCACGTCCTCTACTACTGAATCTAAACCTCCGTCTGTTAGATTATTTACGCCATCATAAACTGCTTCTCCTATGTCTGATCCTGATTCTACTGCTGATCCTATTGTTGTGTTATATAACATCTCTGCTTGCTCAAATGCTTCTTCTCCTATATCAGTAGCAAACTGGTTGGGGTCATTGATCGCTTGGTTCACTTCTTCTTTTATGCCACCATAGGTTTGGCTTGCTGTGTCCTTAATTTCGCTAGTTATATCTGACACAAATCCAGCCGGATCATTATAGAGTTGGCTCGCTTCCTCTTTTATTTCATCAGCTGCTTGGCTCGCCATATCTTCAACAACATTAACTGTACTATCTAACTCACCACCGGCTATATAGTTGGCTCCGTCATATATATTGTCACCTATGTCTGTGGCAAACTGATTTGGATCATTGATTGCCTGATCTACTTCTTCTCTTATACCATCATAGGCCTGGCCCGCTATGTCTTTCACATCTTCTACTACTGAATCTAAGCCTCCATCTGTTAGATTATTTACGCCATCATAAACTGCTTCTCCTATGTCTGATCCTGATTCTACTGCTGATCCTATTGTTGTGTTATATAACATCTCTGCTTGCTCAAATGCTTCTTCTCCTATATCAGTAGCAAACTGGTTGGGGTCATTGATCGCTTGGTTCACTTCTTCTTTTATGCCACCATAGGTTTGGCTTGTTGTGTCCTTAATTTCGCTAGTTATATCTGACACAAACTCTCCCGGGTCATTGTAAAGTTGGCTAGATTCTTCAGCTATGTCATCATATAATTCCTCACCCATCTCAGACAAAGAATCATATGCCTCTTCCACAGACACACCTGCTGCTTCTAATATCTCAGGTACACCTGCCGCTTCTAATAGTGCACCAATTAGAAGCCCTGCACTTGCAGCGCCTCCAGGTGGAAGTCCCATTGCAACAGCAGTTAATGCTCCCTGGCTTCCTAGCCATCCTGCTAATGTTCCACCACTTTCTTTCCAGCCACCATCATCAGCCAGTACATTAATCGTTGTTATTCTATAGAAAGCAAAACCTATAAATGATAGTCCTAATACAGTTACCACTGTTCGTGAACCAATTTTGTTAAAAATAAGTAAAAGGGCTAAAACAAATAAGATAGCCGAAAGAATATATTGCAAATAGAACTGATCAGGCACAAGCCATACAATCAAAAACCCAAATGCCAATGCTAATACCATTAAATACAAGGATTCGGTTTTTCTCTCAATATTTCTTCTTCTAAAAAGTCTGTCTAAATCCTTTTGCGCTAGGCTAAAATAATTAACTAGTAATCCTTTTTCCCGTAAAGTATATGATAAGTACATCATAAAGAAATACAGAATAATCATAAATGGGTTCTTTATTTGAATAGCAATAATTGTCATAATACTCATTACTAATAGAAATACACCGATAGCCTTAGATGAACTAATTTTCATATCTTTTACAATTCTTATAGGTGATCCAAAAACTTCTACTACAAATGCCTTGATCTTGTATTTTCTGATTCGACCTATCACACTTGTTATAAAAAATGTGGCAAAAAGCCAAAATGTCATAGCTGTTCTAAAATCATTCTTCAATGAAGTAATTGGCAACCACATGTTGCCTTTAGTAGGACTAAACCCTTCATTTCTTACAACTACTAAATAAGTATTAAGAATCAGTATAACAGCAAATATAATGACCATTTTTATAAGTAACTTTTTAAAAATTTGGGGTATACTAAGCAGCATCCCCTTAATCGTTTTAAACAACAATCTGAAAAAGGTCATTGGTTTTTCTTTTTTGATTTTCTGTGATTTTTCTTTCGATCTGGACATACCCATCCCTCCAAAACATTAAAATAACTACATTTTTAAGTTACTATGTTAGCTAGAGTTAAGATTGAAATGTCTATGGCTATGTCTAATAAATGAAATAGATGTGTAATAGAATTGTGCCTATTTATAGTATATCCCTTATAAGCTTATGTTTCAAACGCCTAAATACCTAAACATGGAGAATGTATTATTAGATTCCAAAAAGACCTTACCGAAATGCTCGGTAAGGTCTTAATCAACATGTATTTAGTTCTTTATCAAATCATTAGTCGCAAATGCTCTTAGCAACCTTTCATCTTCAAATATTTGGTCTTCCTCTGGCTCTAATATATTAGGTTTTAACACCAAACCAAACTCTGAATCTGCCATAACAATCCCTGGTGGATAATAGGATATAAATACTGGTGGCTCAAACCATCCTGTATAAATCTCTTCTCCATCAATATAGACTGCATACTTATCTGGATATGTAGCACCCAATCTGTGAGCACCTAAGTTCTCAATCAACATTTCCTCATAAGTGTCCCATTTAGACGTGACTACCTTATTGTTAAGGCGTTCCAAACAACCTTTAGACAATATAATTTCGTGTGTTATTGTGTTGTAGGATTCAATGTCCATGGAATTAATGACTGGATTTTCTTCTCTTACATAGTGCCCTGTTTCTTCTGTCACTCTCAACACATAGATTTCTATTAACTCGCTGCTATCTATCGTCACAGACGAAGACCTAGCTGTAATAAGAATCAATGATATGATCACGATCCATCCTATAAACCTTTTCATTATTTAACTCTCCCGAAGTCAGATAATTATCTTGTTGTTAATATTTTATCATTCTTACACCCTATACACAAGTTCAATTCATTGAACCTCATGGTAAACACATTATGCCTACTCGAAGATAAAACACAAAAAGGCTACCGCATGGGTAGCCTAATATCACTATCTATACTTGTGTGTCTTCTTCTTTAACTTCTTCAGCTTCTACAACCACTTCTTCTTTAGGTTGAACAGGCTGGTCTTTAGGTGCTTCTGGCATTACTATAGCTGCAATAATATAAGCTGGAACACCAACACTTGTAAACACAAGTACCACAGCTGCTAGTCTAATTAGGGTTGGGTCTACGCTAAAATATTCTGCAACCCCAGCACATACACCAAATAACATTTTATCATTTCTTGATTTGTATAATCTCTTTTCCATATTTTCACCTCATAGTTCTTTTCATTTATGATTGATCGTATCGATTAACTTAAATTCATTATACGATACTAAACTTAAAGAATACAGGTAAAAAGATTAGAGATTGATTAAACTTCCTCAGATTCTTCTGAAATAATGTCACTGACAACACCCTTTTTCTCAAGAATCTTAGGGATGAAACTTAGGCCGACAATTAGGACTGCACCAATAGCCAAGTAAATAGCCATTTTACCAATATTACCATCTCCGCTGACAATGGAACCCGCTAGTACAGCATAAGCAATCGTTCCAGGTAACATACATAACCATGACACTAACATGTAAGTACCAGTACTAATATCTGTTAAACCATATAAATAATTCTGTAGGTTAAAAGGGAATATGGGCACTAGTCGCGTAATCATCAACATGCGCCAACCGTTCTCTTTAACACCTTGATCAATTTTCTTAAAAGTTGTACTGTCACCAAACTTCTTAATGATGGCATCTCTGCCTACTGTTTTAGCCACGAGGAAAGACAATGTAGCACCTGTTGTAGAGGCAAATGATATAAGCATGGTACCTTTTACAGGACCAAAGATTAATCCTCCTAGTAAGGTAATTGGTGTCGCAGGGATGAAAAACAAACATACAAGCCAATAAAAAATTACATATACAATAGGGACTAAGATGCCATAACCTTCAATGTTGTTCAGGAAAGTTACCATATTATCAAGGGTAAATAAATCTTTCCCTCCAAAGCCATATAACCATACTATAAAGCCTATTGCCACAAGTGCAAAGACGCCATACTTAATCCACTTCTTCATCCTAATCACCTAACTTTTCTTTATTAGTCATCTACTTCAACGTCTCTTAGATGTTGGTTGATGTCTTTGACAACGTCCATATATGCATTGTATTTTGAGGCATCATAGCCTAACATATCTGAAATCTGACAAGGAACATCGTCTCTAATGTATCTATTTTCTTGACCTTTTTTACCGAGGATTATTTCAATCACACGGTCATCTAACTTGTTATGTTTACGTTTAATCCAACCTTCTTTTTCTAATCTTTGAAGCAGTGGACTTAGGGTGCCTGTTTTGAGTTGGAGTCTATCACTGATTTGTCCAAATGACATGTTACCATTTTCCCATAACAACATCATCACAATATATTGAGGGTATGTAAGCTCTAAGGGTTTCAGTATATCTTTGTATAACCTTGTCATGGTTCTAGATGCCTGATATAGCTGAAAACACATTAAATCGTCTAATTTATAATCTGACAAGTCTCTACCTTCTTTCTGTCTCATAATAGTTCAATCGTGCAAGATGGTTCTATTCCTATTATAAGTGTCTAAAGGGTTGTTGTCAATAATGATTCTCAATTAGCAATTCTGGGCTAAAGCTATTCCATCGGTAGTATCGGTTAATCACTTGTCCATCTTTTAATGTTACTTGTAAACAAAGTTCATCATATCCATCGCCGTCATAGTCCTTAAAGACACCATAGTCAAAACCATCATAACCAATAGCTGATCCTGTCCATCGTTTAGCAATGTCTTTACCATTGAATGTTAGGAGAAAGGGTCTCTTGTCTGGTCCATAGTATTGGGTACCACGGTATGCACCAATGAAAATATCAATTAATCCATCATTCTCCATATCACCTACTTGAAGGGCCCAAGGATTAATCAAGCTATAGTCACTCCTATAAACTTCCTCAATTTGATAACTACCCTCTTTCAGATATAATTTGTCAATTACAATCCATCCACCTAGATCTAAACCTTGACCTTCTGCTAATTCTACTTCTTCCTGATTTGCCAGATGACTTCTACTTTTTAAGAGCCTGAAAATATACAGCTCATCATCCATTAAAATGGTGTCATAAGCCAACACATCACTTGTTACTAACTTATTTAATTGACCAAAATCAATCCAATGAGTGTCATCTATTCCTTCTAACTCTGAAGGCGGTTGGAAGCATATAAGTGTCACTACTAGGAAAAGTCCTATCCATTTACTCATCACCCCATACCAACTCCACTCTTTCTTTTCTAATGTTATTAGCCTCATCAGATATATAGGCTTTTGACCATGGCATCATTTCTATCATATCAAGGCCAGGTCCTTCATAAACCAACATACCCCAATCTGGATCTTTTCTATAACCAATCATCTCTGCCCATGATTCATTGGTCAGTCGTTCATCGGATAGAAATTCATAGTAACTATAAACCATGCCTTTTGCCATAAACTCCAAACCATTCACCTGGCATACAACATAGATTTCATAAGGTATACCTGTAGCTTCCTCTACATAATAACCATCAGTAATGGTTGCTACATCTGTTACCAATGCTGAAGTGACAGGATTATCCACCTGGATACCTTTTTCATAGAGTTGATAGCCATAAACAAAGTTAAGATAGTCAATATAACCACCAATACTGCTCATTTTATTCATTTCCTCGTTTGTAACAAAAGTGCCTTCAAGTTCCTTAATGGATACGGTTCTTAGGGTCTCCAGTAAGTCAACCATATAGAGTAAAGGTTCTATGAAAGCTGGATCTATGTCAGGATTGGCTTCAAGGTTAAGTTGTGTGTATTGTGCCAACCACAGAAGTTGATTGTATAACTCTACGTTAGGTTCCACATAATGGTATTCATTAACCTCATAAAATTCTCCACCCATTTCGGCAACCGGTTGTTTGGCATATAACACATTATCATGTTTCAGTTCTGTGTAGGAACCAAGTGCTGATGCTAAGTTCTTATAACTCCAAGCTTCTGTCTGCATAAATTCAGGCATACCCTCTGTGTCTTCATAACTTGTTGCCGCTTGATTAATAGACCATAGCCATCCATGGTAGAGATCACTTTTCCATTCATCTTCTGTAAAATCGGCGACATAAGCTTTCATCTCCCCTAGCTTAGCATCATATTCAGGCCAGTCTTCATTGGTTTTATAATACTCATATAAGACCTCTTCTGCCCTTGGATGTTCAAAGGCAGATAATACGTCAAAAGCTGTAGGCACTGGTCTCAAAATTGGCTTCATGAGATTTTGCATGATGTATGCATCCAGAGTAAACCTTTGACCCATCAATCTATACTGTAAACCTTTAGGCATATCTATTGCTTCATTAACGACTTCTGCTTGTATTTTAGGTTGGCGTAATTGTACCATGGCCTCAATAAGTGCATCCTTATAAACACTGTCTATGTAGACTTCCATAGCCTGATCCAATCCATAAACATCTTCTATTAGGTCCTTCATATCATAAACTGTTAAATCATCTGCATAGCCAGAATAAAGTTTAGTCAGATTATAGATATTGGTCCAGTAGTTGACATTGTCCTCATTCTCCAGTATTAAATGACTTAACATATTTGCTTTGGCAATTTCATCAAACTGGGGTTGATCTTCTCTTGTAAGTTGAAAACCTGTTTGACCATACCACATCATTGCTCTAAAGAACTTAGACAAGTCTTCATGTAATGTATAATGGCCTCTAACAGTATATTGGCTATAGTCCACATCTTTGCCATACAAAACAGATTTTGACAAAGCTTTATGATCTGCGATATTAGCTAACTCTTGCTCTACTAGACTGGCAACCTCCTCTGGAACATCTACCTCATATCCAAGAAGCCTATTCCCAATAGCAATGTAGGCATAGACATATTTCAACTGTTCATTAAGCTCAGTATCATTGGTCTTATAATGAAATTCAACTTGAGTCAAAAGGTTTTGGGACATCTTCTTAAGATCTTCTAAATAGTAGGTCAGCTCTAGAGTTTTCATGCTTTCACTATAGAAACTTCGATACATGTGTAAAACAATATCAGAGGTGATGAATACAGGGTAATCCATATACTCAGCACTCTCATAACCATGATGTAGTTTATTATCAGGGTACTCATTACGATGTTTAAGTACCACAAAACCATTCTCCTGAATCATCTTTAACTGATTATCTGTAAAACCATCATATTGGCCTGCATTATATAGATTGGATAAATCACTACCCAGGGCATATGAACTGGCCATAGGTGTATATTCAATTCCTTCATAAGGTACTGTTAAGGACATATCTATATAAGGTATATCCCAGCCACCGACATAGGACAAGGCTTCTTCTATTGACTGGTCAGAACTTTCAGTTGTTTCTTGATCTGCTTCTTGGTCCTCTTCTTTATCATTTGTCGTGTTATCAGGTGTAGACGTCTGATTTACTTCTGTATTGTTCTGCTCAGTATCTACAGATTCAGTCTCCGTTGTTGATACTTCATTAACTTCATCAGGTTGTTTTTCAATCTCTGCAGTTCTACAACTGCTAATCATTAAACAGATGACTAGAACAATAACCAAAATATTTCTTCGATTCATAGTTACCTCCTTATAAGACAATAGTCTCTCCATTTATCATGCTACCACTTTATATTTTCACCTTCAATGGCTCCAAATTTATTTAATAGTGTCTTAATACATTCTTCACATATGTTCTAAATATATATAAAAAGACCAAAATATCCACTTGCCTGGCATGTTTTGGTCTAATGATTATTAATTAAATCCTATTGTTTCTAAGTGGGTCTCACCTAGTTGTATAAGTTCGATCTGTGGGTTATCTTTAAGGATCGTTTCTGCCATACCTCTAACCCCTAACAATTCAATAAATGTATGACTGCCTACCATCAAATCGAATTTCTTAAGTGCAGCAAATTCAACTGTGTATAAAATCTTCTCACCTGTAATATATAGATCACACTCATGGTCTAAGCCTACCTGGATGTCAGATGTTAAGTGGCCTGCACCGCAAATAATGTGAACTCTTCTTATGAGCCGATCATGAAATTGCCAAGCTTGTACAGGTTCATCCAGTAGACTTGAAAGCTTTTCTCTAACATGCTCAAATGATTGAGGTGTTTCAAATTCTCCAACTAGACCACAATAGAAGCCTTCTTCTTGGTTCACTTGTATAAACTCTTTCAACCCTAAGGCTTTGGCCAAAGACTGATTTGTACCAAAGGGTGCATCATCCAATGGGAGGTGGTTAAAATAATGGGAGATGCCATAAGCCTCTAATAAAATCTGACAAACTTGGGGTAATCCTGTAATAAAGGACCAGGCATCATGATGGGTGATGATTAAGTCTACCTTGTCGTTCTTAGCCTTTTCAATAACTTCCTCTGTTAGGTTGGTTGCATATCCAATCTTCTGAATGTCTTTTCCAGCATTATAGGTGATAGCAGATTCGTCTTTAAAATTGTCTGAACCCTTTGTTGGAAAATGTGCTTCTAATTGAGCGATTAACTGTTCTAAATTCATGACGGCCTCCTTTAAGTTTTTTGTAAGTATAAAGGATTGATCTCACGAATGCAACATAAAAATAGATAGTTTCTCACGTCGGCAAAGAACGCCTCCTCAGAATGACATTATTCCGTGTCTTCCGAGTTCTCCGTGTTACTATGTATGAATCTTGTCATATAAGGGAAGATGGCCACCAGTTCCCCTCAGACTGGTGGCCATTCATGAATCAAACTATATATCAAATACACTGATCACATCGGTAAGCCTATCGATGCTCTCATTAGATTGCTCTTTAGAATCTCGGATCACTTTGGACCGGTCTTTCATAATTCCTGACTGCTCTGAAATATCATGGAGGCCTACAGCACTTTGTGTAATGGCTGAGGAAATCTCATTGATGCTCTGAGACAAGTCATTGGTTGCATCATTCACATCTGTGAATGAACTGAATATATGGTCAAACTTATTCTTAAAAATCTGTGCATCACTAGAATAAACCTGACTGACTTTTAACATATCATTGTAGTCACTCATGACATCTTCTTCGAAGAAGGCCATAATACCTTCAATATCTACAGTCATCTCATTAACTGTTGAAACTACCTCATCTGACATGGCTTGTATCTTCGTTGCACTTTGACTAGATGTTTCAGCTAACTTACGTATTTCTGTGGCTACAACTGCAAATCCTTTACCAACATCCCCTGCCCTCGCCGCTTCAATAGCTGCATTAAGGCTTAGCAAATTGGTTTGTTCAGCTATGTCTAAGATGGTCTGAGTTAATAAACTAATCTTTGCCACTTCTCTCGATTTTTCAAGGGATAAGTCCAGTTGTACCTTGGTGCGATCATAGATATCTCTGGCACTCTGTATCTTCTCAGCAACTTCTGTGCCAAGTTCCGTGGCTCTTTTATCACTATCAAGGGCTGTATCTGTACCTTCCTTGATTTCCTCAGCGATGATGTTTGTGGCTGCAACGATTTCTTCAATCCTTGCATTGATCTCCTGAGTGGACGCTGAAGTCTCTTCAGTCCCTGCAGATAATTGCAATAAGGTATCAGAGACAATGGATATGTCACCATCAAGCTCAACCAACTGGTCTTCAATCTCCTGGGAATCCTTGTGAACACTTTGGCTAGCTTCACCAACAACGGATACCACTTCTTCAAGCCCAGATATAAAAAGATTAATGGCTTCACCAATATCTCTAAATTCATTCTTCTGCTTCACTTGAATCCGAGTCTTCAAATTACCACTTTGAGTGGCAAGAGACAATTTAGACTGGACCTCTCTCATGGCTTTTGACATAGATATAGAAAGTCCAACCATAAATATAATGCCTATAACCACGATGCCAAGAATGGCAATGAGTGTGACAGTTAGGCTATCGGTTAGAGTTGTTTCAAGTCGATTCCTAGAATGATCCCTTGCAAGTTCAACATTTTCTTTGATCCGCTCCGCTATAGGTACAATCCGATCACTAAAATTTGAGGTCTCGTCTTGATATTCTAATATAGTAACGAAATAGTTAAACTTACTTAGGTAATCTTCTACTTCAACTTCAATGGCCTCTAGATAACCAAGCATTTCCGGTGAGTCTGTAACACCCCTTGCCGCTTCTATAGCATCAAACATTGCAAATATATAACCCTTCACAGTAGCAATGTATTCGTCATCATCACTCTGAAGGAAATTATTGCCTTCTCTGGAAGCCTCATTCAGATTGTCTCTGATGTCAGCTACATGGTTAGATAAATCATATATTTCTCTAATTGTACCTGTCATATAGTAGGATAAACCACCAATCGCAAGAACCATTATTATAAGTAGTGTAAACAACATTGGAACAAGAAAACTAATATTGGTAAACCTTAATCTTTTCATAGAAACACCCCAATTCAATTATGGTTGACCATTGTGTTTGTCCTTATTTCTTATGCATGTTTCTAGTTTTGACATCAAACACAACAGCGGCTACAAGAACAAGTCCTCTGATGATGTACTGATATGAAACACCGACATTCATTAAGTCCATACCTTTGGTTAAGGAAGCCATAACTAAGGCACCAATGATTGAACCTGTGACTTTTCCAATACCACCTGAGGCTGAAGTCCCTCCTACAAAGGCACCTGCAATCGCATCAAGCTCAAAGCCCATACCTGCAGTTGGTGTTGCTGATTGAAGTCTTGCTGTAAAGAGGATACCAGATAGTCCAGCCAACATCCCCATAGAGCCGAAGACAACATAGGTGATAAACTTTACACTAATACCGGATAACTCTGCTGCTTCTGGGTTACCTCCTACGGCATATATATGTCTACCCAAAGTCGTATTCTTCGTAATAAAACCATACACTGCAACTACCACACCTACGATGATTGCTGTATAAGATAAACCTTTAAAGCTTGCTAATTTCCAAACAAAATACATAACAACAAGAGACACAAAAGCTAATTTTAAGATAAACACCGGTAGATTGCTCACGTGTAACTTATAGGCAATTTGCTTACGTCTATTGAAGACTTCAAGTACAACAAATACAACCACAAGGGCTAGACCAACCAGTATCGTTAATAAATGTAATCCTTCAATATCTGCGATATCTGGAATGAATCCATTACCAATAGCATTAAAGGCATCATTTCCAGTGAAAATAGTTGTGCTGTTTGTAACCCTTATGAGTAGACCCCTAAAAATAGTCATCGCTGCTAAGGTAGCAACAAAGGCTGGAATTTTCAGATTGGCAACTAAGGTACCAGTCCAGAAGGTACCAACTAATGCACCTAAAATAAGGACCATTGGAATGATCAACCAGATTGGCAGACCAAACTTAGATGATAAGATCGCCGCAATTGCACCGAGGAATCCGGCGATATAACCAACGGATAAATCGATGTGTCTAATAACAATAACAAGTGTCATACCAACAGACAGTACTGCTATGTATCCAGTCATATCAATTAGGTCTGATATAACTCTTGGGGTCAAAAACAACCCATCTGTTAGGTTAGTAAATATGATCATAATAACTGCAAGAGCAATGTACATACCGTAGTCACGGATGTTTTCCTTTATTGCAGCAGATAGATTCTTTAACATAATAAGCCTCCTATGCTACACCGTAGCCATTTCCATAATATTTTCTTGAGTTGCCTCTTCTATTAGTAGTTCTCCTGTAAACTTTCCTTCAGCCATAACATAAATTCGATCACTCATACCTAGTACTTCTGGGAGCTCAGATGATATCATAACCACACTTAAGCCTTTATCTACTAAGTCATTCATGATTGTATAAATCTCGTATTTAGCACCAACGTCTATACCACGTGTTGGTTCATCTAATATTAGAATGTTTGGCTCAACAAACAACCATTTACCAATGGCCACTTTTTGTTGGTTACCACCACTTAAGTTATTCACTTTTTGCTCTATGGATGGTGTCTTAATATTTAGGGACTGACGATACTCCTCAGCAACCTTAACTTCTTCGTGTCTGTTAATAAGCACACCATCAGCAATCTTTTTAAGGTTGGCAATAGTAATGTTTTGCTTAACGTCTTGAATAAGTATCAAACCGTTGCCTTTTCTATCCTCTGAAACATAAGCCAAACCTTTACTAATGGCTTGTTTTGGCATATTCAACTTCACTTTCTTACCTTCAATAAACATCTCACCGGACAAACCATAGTTACGTGAGTTGCCAAAAATTGAGTGGGCGAACTCTGTACGACCAGCGCCCATAAGTCCTGCGATACCAACAATCTCACCTTTACGTACTTTAAAATGGGCATCCTTTACAACGTTACGGCCAAGTTTACGGTCATAAGCAGACCAGTTTTTAACTTCTAATTGCACATCCCCTATGTTCTTCTCTAGTCTCTTTGGGAAGATGTCATTGATTTCTCGACCGACCATATACTTAATGATGTCTTTTTCATTGATTTCACCTTTGGCGCCAGAAAGAGAGCAAATTGTTTGTCCATCTCTAAGGACTGTCACTGTGTCAGCAACCGCTATGACTTCCTTAAGTTTATGAGAAATCATAATAGATGTAACACCTTGCTTCTTAAGGTCTTTTAAGAGTTCAAGTAGGTTTTCAGAATCATCTTCATTAAGAGCAGCTGTTGGCTCATCTAAGATAAGCAACTTAACGTCTTTACTGAGGGCTTTTGCAATTTCAATCAGTTGTTGTACACCAACACCAAGATCGATAATCTTAGCAGCCGGATGGACATCTAACTTTACCTTCTCAAGCATTTTTACAGCTTCCACTTTTGTATCATGCCAATTTATGAGACCCTTCTTATGAAACTCATGTCCAAGGAATAAATTCTCATAGACAGTCATATCTGGCACTAATGCTAACTCTTGATAGATAATGGCAACACCTTGTCGCTCACTATCACTAATCTTCATAAACTTCTGTACTGTATCGTTTAATACGATATCACCACTATAATTTCCATGAGGGTAGACACCACTTAACACTTTCATGAGGGTGGACTTACCAGCACCGTTCTCACCAACCAAACAATGGATTTCTCCTTCTTCTACTTGGAAGTTGACTTGGTCAAGGGCTTTAACACCAGGAAACTCTTTGGTAATATTACGCATTTCTAGAATATTAGCCATGTTTCTCTCCAATCTTACTTTTGCTTTCTACTCAGACAAAAAACCTCACCAAGCCTTTTGTCCAGTTAGAAATGTTATGGTTACATATGCTAATTACAATGTATTTAACATATGAATAGTGATAGACTTGGCGTGTCTATCACTATTCTGAATTTCAACTAACTAAGGGGGGAATGATGTTTCAACCCATCAATCCTAAGTTATGTTAAATTATTCCTTATTCTAGGCCAGTAAATTCTGATGCATCATAGTAACCTGAACCGATAATAGTATCTTTAACATTATCTTGAGTTACTGTGATAACTTTAATATCTTTAGCTGGTACCATCACGCTACCATTGTCATATTCGCCATTTGTATCAATTGCTTTACCTTCAAGAACGTCTGTAGCAGTTCCAATTGCACCAGCAACTAGGTCTCTAACGTCTTTAAGTACTGACATGGATTGTTTGCCATCAATGACATATTGAATTGAAGGAATCTCAGCGTCTTGACCCGTAACAAATACTTCAACACCATCTTCTTTAGCAAATTGGTCATAGATTGAACGTGCAGTTCCATCGTTAGGTGCAAGAACAAATGTCTTACCTGATGGAGGTGCTGCTGTAATGTGTGATTCAGCTTTAGATTTAGCAACTTCTGGTTTCCAGTCTGTTGTAATCTGCTCAATGATTTCACCCATTTCTTCACGAGTAAGTTCTGCTTTGTTCATGTATTCAACAGCTTTAGTTGAGTTTTGAACAACAAAAGTACCATCAGCGATTAATGGTTGTAATTTATTCCAAGCACCTTCAAAGAATAAGAAAGCGTTGTTGTCTGTAGCCGCACCAGCGTATAAGTATAACTTCTCGCCAGTTCCGCCTGCTAATTGGTCTACAAGGTATTGACCTTGAGCTGCACCAACTGAGATTGAGTTGAATGTGATGTAGTAATCTACTGCATCAGTGTTAGTAACAAGTCTGTCATATGAGATAACAGTGATACCTTCATCTTTGGCTGCTTTAACTGCTGCTGCAGCTGCCGCACCATCATGTGGTGTAATGATTAGAACATCAATACCTTTTGAAATAAGTGTCTCAACGTTTTGTTTCTCTCTTGCTGAATCACCTTGGCTAAATAAAATCTCTACACTGTAGTCAGTACCTTCAAGTGCTGCATTAAATCTAGCTTCATCTTGTACCCAACGTGGTTCTTCTTTTGTTGGTAATACAATACCGATGTCAACGCCACCATCTTCTTTAACTTCTTCTTTTTTCTCTTCTTTTTTTTCTTCTGTCTTAGTTTCAGTTTTTGCTGAAGTTGCTGGTTCCTCATCTTTACTACAAGCAGCAAATACTGTTGTTAGTAAGGCCATAACCAATAACAATGATAATAACTTTTTCATTAATCCTACCTCCAAATAATATATAATTTCTGTTTACAGACATCAGTATAGACAAAAAAAAGAGACAAACCCATAGGCTAATCTCTTGTCTATCTTAACTATTTTAATGTAGGTGCTCTATCAGTAACATGACCTAGTATGATTTTAATCTCAGATTGTTATAGAGACAAATTTAAGGTGAAATTTCTCTCTACTAATCCCTATAAATATCTTCTTCTAGATGAAAGCCATCTTCAACCACTGTCTCCATCATCGTATCTTTCGTTACAGGCAAGACATCCAATTTGATGTATGGTACTTCCATCAAACCATTGTCTATGGTCTCATCATAATGAATAGGTTCATCAAGTGCCATCTGGATTGCCAATTCAACGGCCGCTTCTGCTAAGTTCCTAATGGGCTTATAGACCGTCACATGTTGTGTGCCTTCCACAATTCTCTGACATGCAGATATATCCGCGTCATGGCCTGCAACCAAAACTTTACCTGCAAGACCTTCTTCTGCCAAAGCATTAATAGCCGCTTCTGCCAGACGATCATTGGCTGCTATAATCCCATCAATTTCTATAGACCTACTAAGTAGGTTAGATATGGCCTCATAAGCAGGCTCCTCTCGCCAGTTCTCAGCCCATGATTCGTGAACCACTTTGATTTTCTTAGACCTAACAGCAGAAGCCAAACCTATCATATACCCCTTATTAAACATAGAGGAGTTATTGTCATCTGGTGACCCATTAATGATAACATAGTTGCCAGAAGGTGCTTCCTTAAGTAGTGCCTCTGCCTGAAGCTGTCCTACTTTTACATTATCAAAAGAGATATAAGCATCAATTTCTGTATTGTTGATCAGGCGGTCATAGGCAATGACCTTAATGCCTTCTTTTCTAGCTTGATTAATGATATCTACTAAACCATCTTTGTCATAAGGAATAACCACAATCACATCTACTTTTTTATCAATTAATGATTGAATCTGTTGCACTTGTGTTTCGTTGTCTTCGTTAGCATTATGAACAATGACTTCCACACCTTGTTCCATAGCCTTGGCTAGGAATATTTCCTGGTCTCTCTGCCAACGTTCAATCACAAGATTATCTGCACAATAACCAATGACGATCTTGCCATCATCCTCTGTGCCATTCTCAGACAATACTGACTGGACCAGATAGATGCCAACAACTGCCACTACGACCACCAAAAGCAATACCCCAACGATTACTTTGTTCATCTTTGTCCTTTTCATGTAATACCCACCTTTTTATAATGCCTTATACGTATTCACTTGGTGAAACACCAACTAGTTTCTTAAATAACCTGGAAAAATAATTCGGATCATTATAACCAATCTTATAACATATCTCTTTCACTGAATGTTGACCACTTCTGAGCATACCTTTGGCAATCTCAACCCGCTTCATACGAATGTACTCAACAAAACTTACCCCAATCTCCTCTTTGAATATCTTACTGAAATATTGTGGACTCACTGAGACCATCTTGGAAATATCGTTTAAACTTACTTCCTCATCATAATGCTGGTCAATGTATGTTTTAGCTTCTAGTACCACAGAGGATATGTGTTGATGCCTCAAGCTCTGGATTAGATTAGAGACCTTCATAATTTTTCGCACCGACCAAGTCTGTAAAGCTATCACCGAATTAAGCTCTTTAATCTCTTGTAAATAAGTTCCATAGCCTACAATGTCTTCTCTCATGTTGTTTCTATAGGAACTACTTAGTACCATAACCATTAACTCCGTGACGATATTTCTCATGTCTGGCATGGAATGACCAAACTTCTTCTCTACTTTAAGAAAGAAAGCTTTAATGGCCTGTTCCAGTAGATTCTCCTGACCATTCTCCATATAGGTAATGATGCTCATCTCATCTTCCTTGATATCTACGTAACTGTATTCCTCTTGATCAAAACCACCACCATGAATATCATTAACATGAAGGATGGTATCTGTAGATAGTTGGTTAAGGGCAAACAAACTCTCTTCAAGTGAATGTTTGATTTTATCAAAACCATAACGACCACCTATACCAATGTAGATTTTGGACTCAACAATCTCCTCAAGACTTGCTTTTAAAGTTTGTGCCAAATGAATAGCCTTCAGCCTCGCCTGATACTCCTGGTCTTGTGGGTTGTCATGTATAACAACCGTTAATCTGTTGATCATCATTGGTCCAACAATACTACGACACTTATATTTGATGGCACTTTGCAACTTAGGGTATAAGGACTGGCCTTTAATACCAAGTCCAATCTTGTTCTGATTCTGGGCTTTAAGGTCTGCTTCTCCAAACTCCAGGACCATCACATAGGCACTGCCCTCATGTAAGTCAAAAAGTTCCTGGTATTTGGATAACTCCTGTCGATAATCTGCATTCATATACATGGCATAGACAAAACCATGTTCAAGTGCTGGAATGACTTTCTCCAACTTCTCTTTATTCTTTAATTCCTGTTGCCTAACAAGGCGCTCATCATCAATCTCATCTCTGACTTTCTTTAGAACCGATGTAAGTTTTTCTTCACTTACTGGTTTTAGGATATAATGGCTAACACCCAGTTCTACAGCTTGTTTTGCATATTCAAACTGCTCATAGGCTGAGATAATAATAAACTTAGTGTCATTAAAACGCTTCTTAATTGACTCAATGGCCTCAATACCATTAATGCCTGGCATCTTAATGTCCATTAGGATGATGTCTGGTCCCGTTCGATTGGCTTGTTCAATGGCCTCTCTACCAGAATTAGCCATGGCAACAATGTCCATGTCTTCAAACGTATCTTCAATCATGAATTTTATACCGTCTATAACAATCTGCTCGTCGTCTGCAATTAATACTTTATACATGTTCTCACTCCATTATTGGCAATTCTATGATGATTTTTACACCCATGTTCTCTCGACTCTCAATCCTAAAGATATGGGTCTTATGGTAGTACAGTTCCAATCGATCTCTAACATTTCTAATACCAATACCAAACTCATCCGCTACAGGATTGTCTTTAGAAAGAATCTTCTTAATCACATCTTGGCTAATGCCTTTACCAGTATCTTTGACAATGACAAATGTGCTGCCTTCTTTCATGTAAGAAGAAACAGTGATCACTCCACCTTCTTCTAATCCACTTAAACCATGAATATAGGCATTTTCAACCAAGGGCTGTAATATCAGTGGTGGCACTTTAACTGAATGGGTTTCAGGGTCAATGTGGAACTTAAACTGAATCCTTTGACCAAAACGGACTTTCAGGAGATTATAGTAATCCTCAATGTTATCCAGTTCCTCTTTGAGGGTACACGTTGAGTCCATCTTCTGTATGTTATATCGAAAAAGTCTAGACATGGTATCTAGAAACTTACCTGTCTTTGTTGCCCTTTCCATAATGGACATCTGTACACCTGCATTAATGGTGTTAAAGAGAAAGTGAGGATTTATTTGTGACTGAAGGGCATAGAGTTTGGCGTTATCCAGTAAATGGGCCATCTTAATGTTCTTCAATTGTTCGTCTTTTAATTTGTTCTCCATCTCTGCTTTAAACTTAAGTTCTTCTATATAAGTGCCAATACTGTTCTTCATTTTGTTAAAAGTATTGGCCAATAACTTCCATTCATCCTCTGTCTCAACCACGATGTCTGGTGTATCTAGTTGGCCTGAGGCAATTTCTTCAGCCGCATAAGCCAATGCACCAATCGGTTTTACTAATCTAGAAGTAATAAAATAGACAATCAAAATGGCTAAGCCGATGAACAAGGCTACAATTAGAATGGTCACCGTTTGTAAAAGTTTGGTTTGATTCACAAGCTCTCGATAAGACCTTGCGTTCAGATTAAGCTGGGCATCGTTTAATTGATCAATGTACCTTAAGATATGATTTTTGACCTTCACACTTTCTTTATAAGACCTTGAATAACCAACCACATTCCTTTGCCTTTTATAGGCGATGGCTTCGTCACCAAGTTCCTTGTAGGCTAAGACCAAATTGGTAATGTTCTTCATCATCACATCTTCCATGTTATACATTGGCTCTGATGACCTTGTGTTAAAATCCGCCAGTGTCTCTAAATGTATCCTATAGTTATTTAATCTGGATGAACTTTTTGTACTCAAAAACCCAAGTAAATCCTCGTCTACTTCAAACATTGTATCTTCTATTTCTGACAAATAGATGTGTTTTTCAAACATAGTCTCAATCTGACTTTGATAACGGTAAAGTATACTTAAGATATAAAGACTTAAGACAGTCATTAGAAGAATAATCGTGAAGGAATAAAGAATCATATTAAATTTGATGGAGCTAAAACGGTTACTTCTCTTCATGATCCTCTTCCTTAGCTTTTATGTAATCATATGCCTCATCCGTCCCTAATACTTCAAGGGCTGTGTTCACATAACTAGAGACAAATGTTTGATTAATGTATTCATAGAAGGTTGTCACTGCTGCTCTACCTATATCCTCGTAATCAGTGATAATGGTCCCTTGAGCGATTTTACCTTTTTCTATATAAGTGAGTAATTCTGATTCATCACCAAAACCGATTAGGCTATAATCATTTACCAAGTTGTTGTCAATTAAGACCTGAGCTATGCCAAGGGTGTTGGCACCATTAGTACAAAAGATACCATTCACTTCAGGGTTCTCACGGAAGATTTCAGTGGCAACTGTCTCAGCACTTAGTAAACCTGCTTCTGTATATTCAACCAACTCCAGGCTCAAACCTTCATAAGCCTTAAAAACATCTGCCATACCTAGTAACATTAAGTCATCAGACATAGATGTTGGTACTTTTGAGGTCTTTTGATCAATCACAGCAACTTTGCCTTCACCATTCATTGTTTCAGCAAGGGCATTGGCAGCAGCTTGACCAATGTTATAACGGTTAACACCAACGTAAGAAATCCTTGAAGAGGTTGGTAAATCTTCATTAAGAATAATGACTGGTATACCTTTGATCATTAAACTCTGAACTTTATCTGCAAGCTCAGGCACATTAACACCATGTAATATAACCCCATCTACTTGGGCATACATAGCCATATCTAAGAGATCATGTAAGTCTGCCACATATGATTGACTACTTATTGGAATAATCTCTGTTGCAATGTTGTATTGGTTTGAAGCCGCCTTCAGACCTCTTAGAAAATCATCGTTATAACTTTGGTGGGCACCTTCAACCAACACAAGTAGGTGATAGTTGGCTTGACCCTTGTCTTCAAATAAATAATTCTTCTGGGTTGAGGCTGCAATGCTATTAGATATGGATATCCCTGCAACTACAGACATGATTAAGCCAACAACCATTATTAAAATTAGCGCTTGTGTCCAGTTCTTCTTATTCATTCTATCTCCAATGTGTTCATTCAGGTATATTGATTTTCATAAAATGCCACGAAAAAAAGAAGCCACATTATGTAAACATGTACTCCTTTTATTCTACATGGGTAAACTTCTTAAGACCCCTTTATGATATAGAGATTTTTAGCTAGGTTTAGCATTATTTTAATATGCTGGATATTTCCCTTAAGTCATGTGGATAATTGTATAGCTTATCTTTCAATCTTATAAAGGACATGGTGGCAAAGTGGATGTTGTAAGTTGATGTTAGGGTGGTCAAATTCTCCCGCTTTCTTCATGCCAATCTTCTCCATTACATGCCAAGATTGTCTGTTAATGAGTGAAGTGAATGACATAACTTCATCAAAACTCAGTTGATTAAAACCATAATCTAGACAAGCTTTTGCCCCTTCAGTTGCATAACCCTTCTTCCAGTAAATTTCATCTAAGCGCCAACCAATCTCAATACATGGTGTGAAATCTGCTTCAAAACTAGGATGAGCAAATCCTATAAAGCCAATAAATTTACCGTTTTCCTTAAGTTCAACAGCATATAGACCATAACCATGTTTCTTATGATGGGCTACAATTCTATCATATAGCTCATTAGATGCTTGAAAATCAAGTTCAGATGGAAAGTATTTCATTACTTTAGGGTTTTCATTCATAGTTGCAAAGGCTTCTTTGTCATTCTCTTGCCACAGTCGAAAACCTAATCGTTGGGATTCAAAAATATAGTTCATCGTATCACCTCTATATATTTATATACCATTAATAACGTGATCTTGCAACTCTACTCGCCAGAAATCCAGAATATAGGATTCACCTTCTATAAGAAAACGAATTCTTTTATTCAGCCCTTGGTTCTCTATTTCAGCAAGTTCAATTTTCGACTTCTCAATCACAGAGTTTCCAATAATGATTTTATTACTTGTGATATAGAGCTTATCCCAAAAGAGTCGGCTAATAACAACCAATTGGACAGCTATAAGAAAATAGGGTGGGTAGCTTAGTTCTTGTGATAGTAGGAAATAGAGAACGATGACAAAGATGCCCAATAAAGAATAGACAAAACGGATACCACTTGTTGCTCCATAATAGCTTTTAAAAGGTTCATTCTCAATGTAGGTCTTTCTTTTATTGGCTACATAAGCACCGAAAAATAGTGCAACAAAAAAGAGGCTATAAAAAACGATATTTGAGATACCAATATACTGTTTCAAATTATTTTGCCTAATCACATCTATACCTAATACACCAAGAGCATACAAAACAATTAGTATAGTCATAAATATGAAAATATAACGTTCCTTAATGATTTTTCTCATTATTGCTCCATCCTTATTCTACAGTTATTTGCTCCGCTAACATACTCTTAACTTCGAGAGATAAACTAACACTGAAGGCAATTTCTATCCCAATCATGGTCATAGCCACAACATAGGGTTCAAATAAATTGCCAATAATCAACATAACAAATGATACCAAGACTGAAAAAACATAGTAACTTCTTGATGCGTACAACCAACCAAATGGTAGTAGGTGGGCACCGAAAATAATTGCTAAAACCATAACTAGTTTTTCTGGCTGAGCCGCATAGACCCACATGGCAATAAGTAGGTATAAGAATTGGTTCATGGTTAATAAAAATCCAAGCTGATTCATTGGATTGATTTTATCGCTAAATTGAGCTTTAATCAATTTGGATATCATAAAGGCAATTGGAACTAATAACGACGAAGCACAGAAGGTAAATAAATTTTTGCTATAAATTGGTAACGATGATAGGTGAATCACCAAAATGATGGTCCAGATTAGAACAGATGTTAAGATAAAATGCAGCCCTTTTCTCTGTGAAACGGCGCACTGTAGCCTTAATGCCTCATACTCTTTCATAATAACCTCCCAATAAATCTTTGTATTGTTCTATTTTAACATTCTATTAGGAAGATATGTATACCTAAAAGTAAAATACGTCCATTGTCCTATAGGGAGTTTTTATTGTCCTAAGTAGAAGGAAGGTTTTCAATAAATGCCATTGTTGTCTTTCTTACATCAGTTGGAATGTCCTGCTGAAGCATTTGTTGAAGTCTATCTGAATCTATATGTTTTTTATCAATCAAATACTTCTCTAACATATCTACTTTTTTATCTCTGTCCCCAATAATCTGGTATAACACATACCACTCCTCGATGGTCATAAGAGGGATATCAACTCCGCCTACTTGTATGTTTTCACCAATATTGCTTTTATCAAACTTATGGTTATATCTGTGATTGCCATGACTAATGACCATACCTGACATAACGTCTACATCAACACCATTCACCTGATATTCTAGAAAATATTTGGTTGCATAGGTATCACTTTTCTCCCAAGGGTAACGTTGGCCTATTTGATCGAATACAGCTTTAGCGTCATCAATACATTGAAGATCAATCATAATATCAATGTCATTAGGCTTGTCCACTAATCCATAAAAATACAGCATCATAGAAGCGCCGACGGCCCAAGTAATGCCTTTTTCATTTAATGTCTGACCAATTGTGGCTAGTGTTTCTTCATAACTCATTCCGCTACCTCCCTTGTTATCAATAATACTTCATTTATAGTCTAACATAATTCGCACAATAGGAAAAAGGACCAATGGGGACGGTCCGAGACCACTGAAAAAGTAGGGCTATTTTATGCCAATTTTCTCATTTTCATATAGTTATAACGCTCAACATTATTTTTTTGAGTTATCAAGATAATATGTATTACAATTGTTGTTAAATCACTATTTTTCTTGATCATGATCCTTGCTATTGTCTTTAAGTTTACCGCTATTATTGTTAACTTTGATTGGATAGACACACTTTCTAGGCTATACCCTTGTGCTCGGTATAGTCCATGAAATCTTTTTAACTCTGAATTCTTACATTCTATACTGGACCTGTTTTTATACTTCTCTAACCACTCAGGGTCTTTTTGCTCTTGGGACAATTCGTAGAATTGGGCTGTGTATGATCCAACATTTAAAATTTTTCTTTTTGCATTACCTGTCACACATGATTCTCGGTCAGGGCAGTGTTCACACTGACTTTTTGGAAAATAATACTTATAGCCTTCTCTTTGTTTGCCCTTTTCTGTAGTCTTAAAGTGTTTTCTCTTCTCGCTGGTGTTTCCCCTGTGACAACTCCATTCATCAGAATCTTTGTTGTAGCTATACTTAGTTTCGTCCATCCGATACATCCCATGGTGGATTGGAATAAACGGTTTTCCACCATTAACTTTTATTTCCTCTAGTATCGGTTTTCTAAAATAAGCCTTATCAGCATAGAACTCACTAAGTACTATGTTTCCTTCCAATGTTTTATCAAGTAACTCTTTAGTATTGCTACCATCTGTATAAGAGCCACTCTCTGTACAGACAGCAGTTATTATATGCTCCTTGCTTGTCATTATAAACTCTGTCTTGTAGCCAAAAAATCGGTCGAACTTTGTTTTATGTCCTACGCGGGCATCTGTATCTATTAATGATCTGGCACCTTTATGAGCCAGGAACTTAGGATCAGCCATGATTTCCTGACCTTGCTCAATGGCTTCTGTTGTTTTATCACTTATTTCATCACCAGCTGCTGATTCAACTTCTTTGATAACATCATTCACGTATGCAACCATCACACGTTTTGCTTCGTGATGGTCCTTGATGGCTTCATAATCAGGTTCTTCGTATGCACTGGTAAAGTCTTTATCATCTTTTTGATGTGTTTTGATGACTTTTCGAGCAATCTTTTTCATTAGGCGTTCGGCGGTGTTATTAAAGGTATTGGCTACTATGTGGGTTGAATCGATGCTGACACTTCCACTATCTATAATATTCTTTTCAACACATTGTCTAACAATCTCTGTAATGATTTCATCGAGGGTAGTCTCATCTATTCTATGACGTCTGAACTTAGATAGTAAACTGTCATTGGGAAGTTCATCTTCCGGATTTAGATGCAGGAAGTATAAGTGTGCCAAATTAAGACTAGCTTCCTCAATAAGCCTTTTATCAGATAGATTGTACATGTGTTTAAGAAACAGGAGCTTGCACATGAGTATAGGTTCCTTACCAGGTCGTCCAAACCGCTTGCAGTATGTATCTTGAAGTAACTCATTGATGAAAGAGAAATCTACAGTCTCATCTACAATTCTTAGTATATGATTTTGAGGTATCTTATTGTATAATAGTGTATGAAAAGATGATTGTTTTGGTATTATCCTTAGCATTCTGGGCCTCCTTGGTATGGTCTTTGGTCGTACTTATATTATACCATTTATAGAGGCTCTTTTCATTACATTAG